>Ga0126342_10007724_pt1 | contig 19249 bp, 16 predicted proteins | sample Cyp1metagenome_FD_92528 | JGI IMG/M metagenome (GOLD analysis project Ga0126342, IMG submission 92528) | Coral microbial communities from Lord Howe Island, Old Settlement Bay, Australia - Cyphastrea 1 metagenome | ecosystem: Host-associated > Invertebrates > Cnidaria > Coral ... | reverse complement strand
TTCCTTTATGTTTTCCTTTATGTTTTCCTTTATGTTTTCCTTTATGTTTTCCTTTATGTTTTCCTTTATGTTTTCCTTTATGTTTTCCTTTATGTTTTCCTTTATGTTTTCCTTTATGTTTTCATTTATGTTTTCCTTTATGTTTTCCTTTATGTTTTCCTTTATGTTTTCCTTTATGTTGTCATTTATGTTTTCCTTTATGTTTTCCTTTATGCTTTCCTTTATGCTTTCCTTTATGCTTTCCTTTATGTTTTCCTTTATGTTTTCCTTTATGTTTTCCTTTATGTATTCCTTTATGTTTTCCTTTATGATTTCCTTTATGATTTCCTTTATGTTTTCCTTTATGTTTTCCTTTATGTTTTCCTTTATGTTTTCCTTTATTTTTTTCAGGTTCCTTCGCTTATCTATTTCTTGAGCTTTAGAATTGCCAACTGAGACAAACACTGCCGCAGCATTTGATTGAGAGAAGCAAAAGTGTCTCATTGGGGGGTTGAATTTATCAATCTGTCTTGTATTCAATAGTGACTACAGAATTATTTGACAATTATACACGACGAGACAGGTTGCCGATAGGTAGCAAACTAAGAGGAAAGGTCCAGAAAGAGGTAAACATGGAGGCGTGCTATGGATATTTGGGATAGATATAAACTTATTGGCCAAAGTTGCCCGTTTACAACAGGTGTGGACCCCCAGGAAGCGTTTCATATCTCTGATGTTGGGTTCTTGTTCATTTGTAGTACTGAAAAGCACAGGTGTGGACCTGACGACCACATCAACGTTTGTGCATGGTGCAGGGTACTCAGCATCTGCGATAAGAGGGACCTTTTTTGCCAATCTTTCTGGCAAACAATGACGTAACATGGCGTCAGTATGTGATTATGTTGTGTATATATATATACACATAGATATTATTGTGAGTCCATCTGCTTAGCTTGATTTCATTGGATAAGGTGGCGCATCACGTGTGCTGCCGCCCTATGCCTAGTTGTGGAACTTGGGAATCGGAGGCACTTCGGTCTCTACTTCCAGTTGTTGTACCAGCAGGTACCGCAGTACAGGATGTCAGCTGCAAGATTTGACTTTTGAAGCCCCTGATGTATCAAAAGAAACAAATATATACTTTATAGATCTTTATAGTCATTGGGTGATTGTCGTTCCAGATTCACACATAAAAGTTTCACACAATTCTTCTGAGGTTTGATCTTCGGACCAACTTTGTGTTTGGGCCTTCAGATAGCAAAGTTGTTCACAGTTGATATTTGCAACAAATCCCTTCATTGCTGTTTGAAGCTACAGACAACGCAATATCAGCGTTTCTAACGCATGCTGTTGGATGTCAGGTGTGAAGATGCCGGTTTCAGCTGCGCTTCCCAGGCAGCTTCCAGGGTTCGGTTGTCCTCCTGACATCTTTTGACGTTCCTGAGTGCCTTTACCTCTGCGCGTTCTGCCGTTAATTCTGTTCCTCACTTTTTGGCCCGGGTACGTTTTTTGTATCCTTGAAAGGCCTGAAGGGAGAAAGAAATAATCGATTCAATGCTTAGAATGCTTAGATTCTGGACTCAAACAGCGATGCTCGTATTCTGTCCATTCCCTTGAGGCGTCGGATGATGAAGGCTTCACTGCCTGGGGATTCGAAGTGTTCGATGATGCTCCAAGCATTCTGATTGACTGCTAAGTGACTGCTAAGTCACTGCAAAGTGACTGCTACAAAAGGGTCCAACCCTGAAACTACGGAAAGCTTTGCGACATCCTATCTTGCGTGTTTTCACCTGCTTTGCTGCGTTACCACAGAGTCACATCCTATTCGTTTGGGCAAAAACAGCTTGGAAAGGTTTGGAAATTGTTACTGAATTCTTTTCCCGGCACTGTCTACCGCAGTAAAAGGACCCTCGGAGGGTGCCAGGTGCGAAGGACGGCAGCCTTCTCACTGTTCTACCCGAACCACTCAAACCCACTCCTCCCACAGCATAGCGCAGCATGTGGGGGTGCGTTTGCAAGTTTCAGTGATGGTCGGCGGGTGTGCAATACACGTGAAGTATCGTGAAGTCGTGTACATTTCTGTGCTGGTAGATTTAAGACACGTACAGAGTGCAATCCTTCTACTAAGTCTACTATTTTCCATGCTTTTGTGGCATCAAAGCTGGCCCTGCCCTACAGGTGAAGAAGACCTCTTCAGCAACGATTTAGCCTCAGATAGCTTCAGCCCTTCTTGCATTTTTTGATCATAGTTTTACCACCTTTGATCCCATGCCATGTCTGCTTTCTGGTCGCAATACGGACATATGCTAAACTCGGAGATGTCCTCAATGCAGCGTATCAAAGCCTGTTGACGTTGACAAACTTCGTGAATCACTGCTGTTCTTTTCCAAGTGCTAAGGCTTGCAGCTGGTGTGGAGAGGAAAGGCTTTTGCCCTTTGATTTGGGCGATGGCTTTGTGTGCCGGGCACCGGAGACACAAACATCAAGCCAAATCAAAGACATGCAAATGCGATCAAAGGCGATGAGTTTGCTGAGTTTGCTCGCAAGTTCTGTTTAGTGCCCCTTTAAAAAAATAGAGTCCTGATCAACTTGCTGGATTTGACCAGTCACCGCTTTGTACCATACGAAGAATGAAGAATAACGAATTGCATCGAATTGCATCGAATTGCATCGAATTGCATTGCCTTGATCTCCTTGGAATTCCTTGGTAGCGTTGATGAGGTCGCGATGTTGGACTGGAGTGCGATGGTCTGGGCTTTGAGGTCATCAAGCAGACCAGAATCGGAGCAAACTTTTGGAAAATTCTAGTGGATCGCAAAATCCATAAGTTCATGCCATTTGAATCATTGAATCCTGACGTGAACCCTGGGGCAATTGCTTTCACTGGTGCATGAACCCATTGCAAAGTGGCCAGCGCAGACAGCTATTGTAATCCCACATAGCCCACAAGATAGAGAAGGAACACACAGAAACACGTTTGAGCTCGCCTTGGCGTGTGCATTTTGGCGAGAACGTGCTGAATAGAGACGCAGGGCGAGCACGAGCTCTACTGCAACCTTTGTGCTGGCTGTGGTGCATCTAGCAGCGCTCGCACAGATTGACAGTTGCATGCAAACTTGAGACAAGCTTGGGACTTTTGAGAAGACAGGACTCTGTGAGCGCGTGCTCACAGCCTGGAGAGATTGACTCCATATGCGCGTGTACACATATGGACATGAGATTAAATATATATATACACATATACATATGTATAGAGATCATATTGATATAATAGTTAGAATCCAGATGGTCTTTTCTGCCCTCAGATTCGGGATAAGAGTTCTTCAGCTGCACAGCTATGACCTGTGGCCAGGAGAGTTGCCCTTTAGCTTGGGAGATGATTTCATTTGTCCGTGGCTGAAGCGGAAACAAAACCAATATTTGAAATATGCAAAACACCCAACCAACGCACGACACACAAGCGGATGCCTCTTGTGAAATATTCCGAGGTGAAATGGGAGGCAGTCATTCGGTGGGACGAACTTTTGCCCAGGTGGAGATGCTGGTTTTGAATGTAACGAACGACTCTACGAGAATGCTCGGAACCTCGGATGCTTTGCGTTTTAGCTTTTAGCCGATTTTAGCCGGAAATTCTCAGTCAGTTTTCTCAGCATATTTAATGACGATGCAGGTGGACTGGTTTGCTGAACACACAACACTGACACTTTGCAAGATGAGAATTGATATGACAGAATAGATATCCTTAAGCCATTCTTCATGAACCAGCGTTCCTTTAGCTGTTCCTTTCTTTGGTTGGACTTTGAGGTTCGAAGTTGGTTTCAAGCTTCTCCTAAGGTGTGCACTCATTGTGGCGAGTCCAGGACACTTCGAAATCTTGTGGTCGATGGTACACATGTAAGCATGGTCAACCGCAGAAAAGTCTACCAAACCCTGTTCAAAAATTTAAGATTTGCAAATATGTTTGCAAACATTTGTACGTACAATTTTCTGCAGTATAAACCTCCGATCAAAAGACTTTAACGTTTAGCTGGGGGCATTTCTGCAGCACAGGATGTTTTTTTTTGCGTAACGACCTTCATTCAAGGAATCTTGATCCGGAGTTGACATTACTGGCCTTTCTGCATATTTTATTGTATGTTTGAAGCATCTTTGGTCCTTTGAGGGACTTCGGGACTTCAGATGCTTCCCCAAACAGTGTGTGAACACTGAGGGATTCTTACGGTAAGAAATAAGGCCGTAGTTAGATCAGGGTACGCTCTCTGCTCCCCGGCATTTTTCCTGTAAATTCTCGCATAGGCCCTTGTGAGTCCATGTGCATTTCGACTGTGCCGGCTCGCGCAAAGTGGTTGTCGCGCTCCTGGGGCACGGTCCTTGCATGAAGATCTTGCAGAGGTTCTTGATACGATCCTCTCTAAGAGGTCCTTGGCATGAAGATCTTTCAGATGCCATGTCTTAGAGGTGCTTGTATGAAGGGTGTTGTGGGAGGCTCTTCGGAAATTCTTGTAGCAAGGTCGTAAGATCCCAGCAGGTCCTGTTATGACGATCTGGTGAGCTTCTCTTCGGGGTCCTGCCATGAAGATCTTGGTCATGGCCTTTGACAATTCCTTTTGAGAATTCTTATGAAGATCGTGACATGCAGTCAGAGGCTTTGCGCGATCTTGTACAACAGGTCCTTGTGAGAAGTTCTTGGTGAGGTCCTGGTAAAATCTCTAGGTGCCCTTGCATGATCTCGTACAGGTCCTTGTGAGAAGATCTTGTGGCGATCCTGTTGAAATCCTCCTCTTGCATTAAGGTCTTGCAGAGGCTCTGCATTGAACTGGTGCTTGTATGAAGTTCTTGCGGTAGCCTCTTTATATATATATGGACGGTCCTGCTGCTGCAGCTGCGGTAGTGTCTAACTAACCTGACCCGCTCGCACGCAGCACCAAAAGTTTGTGTACATGTACGTATACATTTACATGTACCTATACCTATACATATAGTTTTTTCTATCTAATCTAACCTAATCTTATCTTATCTGATCTTTTCTTGTCTTATATATCTGTATGTCTGTCTGTCTGTCAGTCAGTCAGTCAGTCTGTCTGTCTGTCTGTCTATCTGTTTATCGACCTATCCAATCTAATCTAACCTAACCTACTCTAGCCTAATCTAAATCTAATCTAACCTGACCTAAAACCTTATCCAACCTAACCTAATCTAACCTAGTCATTCTAATCAATCTAATCTAACCTAATCCAATCTAAATCTAGTCCAACCTAATCTAATTCAATCTAACACCAACCTAATCCTTATCTAATCCTAGGGTTCAGCTTAATCCTAGTCTTAGTCTAGTCGCATCTAACCTCATCTATTCCAACCTAATCTAAAACTAAACCTAATCTAAACCTAAATTTGGTCTCAATCTAATCTTCTCTTATTCTAATCGTAATCTTGATCTTCATCCTAACCGTAACCAAATCGAACCTACATGCAATCTAACCTAACTTTATCTTAACCTAACCTTAATTTAAACCCCTAATCTAAATCCCTGATCTAAATCCCTAATCTAATCCCTAACCCAACCTCTAATCTAATCTCTAAGCTAGTCTCTAATCCCATCCCTACTCTAACCCCTAAGCTCCAATCTAACCTTATTTAAACCTTGTCCTAGATCTTAATATAGCCTTAACCTAGCCGGAATCTAGATGTTAATCTAAAGCTGAACCTAAATCCAAGTCTTTATCTAAACCTACAATTTTTTATTTTAATTCTTGATGTAAATCCAAATCTATATCCAAATCTAAATCCTAACCTATATCCTTAACCTAAATCCTTAATCTAAATCTTCAATCCAGTCCCCTAACCGAAGCTTCAATCTGATCCTTCATCGAATCTCTAATCTAATCTCTCGCCCAATCTCTAGTCTAGTGCCTAGTCTAACCTCTAGTTTAATCTATGAACTCTAGTCTAGTCTCTGATCCCTAGTCTAATCTCTAGTCTAATGACTAGTCTAGCCTCTAGCCTAATCCCTAGTTTAACCTCTAATCTCTAGTCTCTAATCTAATCTCTAACCTCTCCAATCTAACCCTGTAACCTAATCTCTAGTCATAGTCTTAGCTCTACTCTAATCTAATATCGAATATAATCTCTACTCTAATATATCCAACCTATCCAACCTATCAAACCTTCCTACCTTATCTATCTCTATCTCTATATATTCTCTCTTTCTCTATATCACTATCTCTCTCTCTCTCTATGTGTATCTATATCTACATTTCCATGTATATCTATTCATCACCAAGTAAAGCCACCCTTCGTGGTGCATTGTTATGTGATGTAAAGTCTCACACCACCCTTCGTGATGTATTGTTATGTGATGTAAAGTCTCACACCACCCTTCGTGATGCATTGTTATGTGATGTAAAGTCTCACACCACCCTTCATGATGCTTTGTTATGTGATGTAAAGTGTCACACCACCCTTCGTGATGCATTGTTATGTGATGCAAAGTCTCACACCACCTTTCCTGATGTATTGTTATGTGATGTAAAGTCTCACACCACCCTTCGTGATGTATTGTTATGTGATGTAAAGTGTCACACCACCCTTCGTGATGTATTGTTATGTGATGTAAAGTCTCACACCACCCTTCATGATGTATTGTTATGTGATGTAAAGTCTCACACCACCCTTCGTGATGTATTGTTATGTGATGTAAAGTCTCACACCACCCTTCATGATGTATTGTTACGTGATGTAAAGTCACTTGAATAAAAGTCATCCGGAAGATTGCGTCCCAACTTCCTTTGATAACAAACTGTATCTATATGTAAATGTTGAAATACACATACCCATATACACATGCACAGACACATACCCCCTATACATATACACATTCGCTGGCATTTTCTTGTTGTTGTGCAAAATGCAGGATGTGCCCTTTCAGTCTCAGTGACTTTGTTTGTGATCGATGTGGTGGCACAGCTCCAACAAGGTGCCTCGACACCGTTGGGACAGCATGAAAGCTTTCGCTGTCACGGGACACATGTGCACATTTTGGCACCGGACAAACATGTGACGGCAGCAAATCTGTTTGCAGGTTCGAGGAGATGGAACTTCCAGAGGTGAGATCATCCGTAACCTTAGATAGGTAGTTTAATCTTTGAGTTTTTCCTAAAAACGGACAATAACCATAATCAGCAAAATACATTTTTTTGGTGGATTACCGAAGATTGACCATGGTTCTTTGAAGTGGCGCGACAGGATGAAGTGGGCATAAATTCCTGAGAAATTTTGAGTTTATGAACATCATTGAACATCCCAAATTGTCCAGAATTCAGTATAATTCAAATGTTTGAATATGTTTGAATATGTTTGAATATTGAACAGAGGGGCTTCCGTGGGTGAGGCACCGGCGGAAGAAGAACCCGACGACGGACTGACAACGGAGGAACGGGAGGCCATGCAAGAAGGAAGTGGAGCACAAGTCGAGTACCAAAGAAATAGTGGCGTAATCAATAGATATTAATAGCATATTGCAAGAATTCAAACAATATTCTGAAAACAATATACAAAGTAACTTATGACTACAACTGCAGTATTCCGATACAATCTTTGATAGGACTAAAAGACAGTGAAAACATAGAAGATGCATTGTTCCTAAGGCGACCCACATCTAGATTGGAGTTATAAGGATCTCAATGGATCCATTCAAGAACAAGTTTCCAATGATGGACACGGATTACGCATTCAAACCGCTGTGAGGTGTCTTGTTTGGCACAGCAAATCCAACGCATGACAGGTCGCTTCAATACAATTACACGGACAAACCACACTCCCGACCTACCAGCACACACCAAGACCCAGACCTGCGCCCGAGCCTACCTAAGCATCAGAAATAGTCCACTACAAGTCGATTCCTTGTGTCTGTATTTTGACCCCCGTTTCAGTCCGACAACCTGTTAACAGTTAACATAAGTCATAAGTCACATCTACACCAGGCCTATATCTTTACACCAGATCCGTTGATGCAAAGAGTTGGTTCCAAACGCACGTCCCATGTCGTCCGCCTTGGCTCTGCCTGGACTTTCGGATGACAAGAGCGGCTTTCGAAAGCATGTGGGAGCCTCAAACTCTGCGCTTTGAACTGCGTCGATAACAATTCGATGTTTTTTGTCTAACATGTTGTGTAACATGTTGTGTAACATGTTGTGTACCGTAATATGTGTAACACGTTCATGTCCTTTGCATTCTGTCCTTTGAAACCTTTGGCTCTGCTTGGCAGAGTTCAACAGAATCTGCGGCAGCGACAGGCCAAGAAGTTGCTGGAGAAACACTGCACGGTAGATGTGGCCAACGAATGGCAAGCCGTGGACGAGCCGTGGCGAAAAACTCCGAGTTCCCCACGGAGTTTGTACGAGTTCTTTGACATTTGAATCTGCCAGAAAAAATTGGGAGTTTGCCACAAGAAAGTTGTACGTGTTTCTTTCTTCACTTGACTCGAGTGCGACACTTGACACACTTTACGAGGACCAGAAGATCGCTAAGCTCCGTGGCATCTTGAAGGGTCTTCAAGAAGAGAACCAATCCACTCAGCTCCTCAAGGTGGAAAGTGAGGACATGTCGGAGCAGACTCTTGGGAGAAATCGCGGCATGTCAGAACAGAATGTCCACAAGTGAAACCTGTCATGTCAGATGTAAATGTACATGTTGCAAAAGAATTCAGATAATTCATGATTCAGACAAGAATTCATGTCTCAGCGATTTGAATTTGATCAGCTCAGCATGGTGCGAATTTGCAGGACCGAGAGGCGCAACTGGCTCTTCAATCGACGCGCAAATCGGTGGAGACGCGGCTAGCGTTCTGCAAGGTGCGAGCGCACAGGGCGAAACAGTGCGAAGCAAAAACATTGAGCTTTGAAATCAGGGTCTGACCATGATATAATCCTAACAAAACATGTGATGTGTGAAATGTTTGTAAGATGTTTGCACAAATTCCAAGTACGTCAAAGTCATTCAAAATGTTAAGGGAGAAAACGGAAAAAGGAGGTTGAAGGATGTTGAAGGTAGGGTTGCGAGTTTGGCATTTTGGAATGCCATGTGCCTTGCAGCACTTCACAGGAGAAAGAGATGATGTTCAAAAAGCGCCAAGAAGAGTTAAGAAAGCATGTTCTCGACAATCAGACTCTTGGCGTTAGCCACATTCACTTTACCAGTTGCATCATGGATACATTCAAGAACACCTCCGCAGGATTCAAGTCATTCTGAAAGAACTTTTGCTCATGCTCGCAATCGCTCGCATCAGGAAATCGCTGCAAGATTTGGAATCCCAAATTGAAAAAAGCTACTCAGCTCACAGCAGCTCTTGGCCATACTGACTCAATGCCGCATGTGTTTAAGAAATGTTTGAGAAATGTTCAATCATTTTCATCCAGGCCTGTCCAGTTCATTTTTGGGCCACTAAGACAGGGTCATTGCGTCAATTTAAGTCACTTTGCTCGCCACCAGTGGCCGACGACTGCTGTTGGAAGCCCCGACGCCCAAAGTAGCAAGTTAGAAAAAGTTAGAACGTGAATTGCAGTAGCAATAAAGTGAATCAATATGAGTTGAATATGAGTCCATTGCAAGATGAATCTGTATCCTGTGCACTGCATGAAAGGTTCCCTATGAGAACTTTTGCTTTGTGCATGTAGAAAAACAATCAGCTGCATAGCACTTGGACCAACTGGGACCAAAGCTTTCTTTGGGGAAATGTCGAGACATGGTTATGATGATTTCTGATTGCTTGGTGGAGAGAATGTCTTGCGCTAGGTGAGAAAAAAGCCTTGGATGAGCAAGCCCAAGGCCGAAAATTGGACGTTGATATCCGGCAGTTGGAGAAGGAGCTCAAGCAAAAGGACCACGGACGAAGAGAGTTTTGTTCGTGTGAAGCAGGTGGTATTTCTTGAAACAATGTTAGCTTTTCACTGAATCGATTGCTCCTCTTTCCTTGACTTCTGGGACTATTGGCTGGATATTCCAGAGTGCTGTATATATTAACCACGCTGGCTGACAATATCATCATCATCATCATCATCATCATCATCATCACCAGCATCCTCATCCTCCTCCTCCTCCTCCTCCTCCTCCTCCTCCTCCTGCTCTCATCGTCGTCGCACCACAGCCGCAGCCCGGCAAACGACCTGCCTGGCTCATGCAAGACATAGGTGATGGTTTACTAAGGTCTGCCAGCTGTATGTCTAGGTTTCCTTGAAATCCTCCTTGAAATCCGTTTCGAGCAGCAGGAAGAGACCAGAGATATGGAGCAAGGGAAAATTGCAAAGATGGTCCCTTGATGTGGTTATGGGTTTCTAAGATTTCTTGCCAATTCGTTTGCTTCGGTTGTGTCATGCTGCATCAATGGTTTTTGGCAGAAACGAGGCTCAAACCCAAACAGAAAGAAAAAAAATGGCAACGGAAATGACAATGTGCATTCTTCTTGTGTTTTTGTGGCTTGCAAAAGGTTTTGGAAGAGATTCCCTTGCTTGCTCTCAGGCGAGATACAAGGACTTCCTGGAACATGTCATTCAGGAAAGCCGTGAGGAATTTGGAGATGACATAGAAGTCCCTTGATGCAAATCATGCGTCAGCGCATATCAGAATATGTCATGGCTTCGGAGCGATCTTTCAAGCTTGCTCGTCCCAAGGTCTTGATGAATCGATACGCAACGTTGGAGTCCGCCAGCCAGGACGGGAATGGAGTGCCTTTGATGGTGCAAGACCTCAACAGAATCATCCTGCGTTACCTGGAAAATTGGGGCAAGGAAGTGGGAGTACCATGGCATCGAAGTAGATGATTCAAAGCGGTCTGGTCATGTCCCCGCAGGAGCTTACACAGGCAAATGAAGAGCTGGTTCTGAGGCTAGATGGACTTCGAGAAGAATTCACACGTATTCACACAAAGTTGTAGCTTGACAGAATTCAGATTCGGCGAAGATCTTGAAACCCACCTTCTTAGACTTTGGCGTGGCCTTTGAACATAGTCCGCACCGAGGCAGAACGAGCACTTGGCTATCAGTAGTCAGCTGCACAAGTGTCAGGCTCGGCTCCTGTGTCCCTCTCTCGGTTGAAAGATTTGAAATGATACCAAGCAAGTTTGAAAGATGTTGGAAGATATTGAAAGACGTTGAAAGATGTTGAGGCAGATGCCAAGAGTTTTGAAAAGTGCAGGTTGAACTGGAACAGCACTTGGCTGAGAGTCAGGACCAAACTTGGAGGGAAACCTTGAAAGGAAGCTGCTTGGGAGGATTTGTAAGAAATTTGCCTGGGATCCGATAACATTAGTTTTGCTTTGGTTTATTTTGAATGTCTAGACCATCACATTTGCTTTCGCAGTTTGAACGGGGCTGAAATGCTTTCTGGTCTCCACTTCACTCAGATACACAGCCAGATCCCCTCACTTTGTACTACTTTGTACCCTTTGCTTTTGCCTTGTACCTTTGCCTTGTACCCATTTAGCATCTATCTTGTCTCCACTTTCTTTCGTAAGTCCGCTTGCCTGTGTGGGGTTCCTGCTTTCAAAGTGTGATACCCTGGGGACGAAGACTTTTGGCTACACTTGGTTGCTAAGTCGTCTCTTGATGGGGCGGCTTGGGACCCAGGGTTTGAATGGTTTGGGCGTGTGGGGTTTCTCCATTTCAATCCGAAACTTGCCTTTTTCGTGTCCCCAAGAACCTACCAGCAAGCGAAGTTTGTTCAATCGAGTCACGAACGCAACCGACTTTTAAATCTCCAACGCCTTTTGTTTGGGCTCCATGCAAGACTAGGCATGCCAATTTCCTAAAAAGTGGAAAGAAGGAGGATGATATGTATCTCACTTTGTGGGTGATCAATCGTGCACGACTATTGTAACTGCTTTTCAAAATCATTCAAACTAACATGTCAATGTGACTCAATGTGTCTGCAACTGTTTGTATGTTCTTTCCAGCTAACGCGAGGAGTTGGAGCAGCGCTTAAACAGAGCGCTCGAGGAGAAGGAGGTCAAGGAGAGCCAGGCTGGACAGGGGGACATTACACGACATGTTTTGCACCAGATTCTTCAAAGCATCCAAACATGGCAGGGGAATGTGATGGTTGTGGATGGATGGGCAGGTACATCAAATTTAGTCTATCAGAGACTCAAGTTCACTCAAGGGTCCAGCAACTTTCACACACTGTGAGAGACAGAATGTCACGCTGTCAGGTTGGTGTCATTACTATGGCGATTGAACAGCTCTTCTCCCGAACTGTGAATTCCTGCCGTTTACCGCAGCGGAAGAAGGCCGCATGGAGTCAATCTTGCGTAGCCAGGAATAAATCACACAATTGACACACGCCATGTGATTCAATTTGACAAATTGAGGTTCGATTTTATTTTTGACAAGCTACTCTTGTGTTTCCATTCAAGATTGCGATCATGCAGATTAACTTTTCCTTCGCGCTCCGAATCTGATTTGAAAAGGCTTGCAATTGGCCTTAGAGCAGGAAATCTGCAGTCCGAAGTCAATCAATTCTCCGAAGTCAATGCAGTTTATAGAAGTCTTCTGCAGACCTCAGATGCAAGTCGTTTGAGCAACTTGCGAGGCGATGATGGTGCCTGCCTCAGAGTCATGCAAAGTTGCCCAAAGCATGGCATGGTCGGTGACTGCACGAGACTTTGGTAGGGAACTTGTTGAATCGAAACACTTGTCTTGCTTCCTGTGCGACAGCTTTTACTGCGTGCCTTTCAACAAAAACCTAATGCAAGAGTTTTCTGTGCATTTAAGCTTTGGTACTGGGACATTAAGAGCAAAAAGGTAGAGGAATAATTACCCTTCAGGCCCTCACAGATCTTTTGCTTCCACATTTTGTTGCCTGAACGCGGCTCCACACCTTCACACACACACACATCTGTTGATCATCCTGGTTTTGGACTTCGTTTTTGCCTCACCCTCTTCCAACAAGTTGTTTCAAGTCGGTGAGCGCGTTGCCAAGGACGCTACGGACATCAAGTTTGGACCGGTCCGGGGTGACAAAGGTGACGCTCGTTTGGAGGACACAAATTTGCAGCCTGTAGACTTGACGAAGTTGAATTTGAAGATGTGTAAAGAGTGGGTGATTTAGCACAAGTTGACTAATGCACATTACTAGTAGCACAGTCAGACCAATGTAAACCAAATGAGTGGACCGTTGTATCCTTGCAATTCTGCGGAGGAAATGTTCAAGCAGATCATCGAGCGCGTAGAAGACTTGCAGGCTCTGTCACACCGTGCAGATCGTACAGATCTTACATGAAGAAATATTCGATGTTACCAATTCTGCCAGAGATAAAGCGCGTGTACACAAAAAGATGTAAAACAAGATGCAGCCCACGAACCCGAATGCAGTCACGTAGAACTCTTTTGTGAAACAAGTTATTTGGAATATTTGAACAGTCTTGTACATTTTTCCCGTGTTACCGTACCAGTGCACTGTCGACTGTGGAATAAGGAAGAGGGTGGAGTGCAAAGTGTGGAGTGTAGAGTGTAAACTTTGGAGTGTAGAGTGTAAAGTATAGAGTGTAGAGTGTGGAGTGTAAAGTGTAAAGTGTTGAGTGTGGAGTGTGGAGGGTAGAGTGTGGAGTGTAAAGGGTGGAGTGTGGAGTGTAAAGTGTGGAGTGTAAAATGTAGAGTGTAAAGTGTGGAGTGCAAAGTGTGGAGTGTGGAGTGTGGAGTGTAAAGTGTGGAGTGCGGAGTGTAAATTGCAAAGTGTGGAGTGCAAAGTGTGGAGTGTGGAGTGTGGAGTGTAAAGTGTGGAGTGCGGAGTGTAAATTGCAAAGTGTGGAGAGTAAAGTGTGGAGTGTGGAGTGTGGAGTGTAGACTGCGGAGTGTAAAGTGTAAAGTGTGGAGTGTAGAGTGTGGAGTGTGGAGTGTGGAGTGCGGAGTGTAAATTGCAAAGTGTGGAGAGTAAAATGTGGAGTGTGGAGTGTGGAGTGTAGACTGCGGAGTGTAAAGTGTAAAGTGTAAAGTGTGGAGTGTAGAGTGTGGAGTGTGGACTGTGAAGTGTAAAGTGTAAAGTGTGGAGTGTAAAGTGTGGAGTGTAAAGTGTAGAGTGTGGAGTGTAGAGTGTCGAGTGTAGAGTGTGGAGTGTAAAGTGTAGAGTGTGGAGTGTAGAATGTGGAGTGCACAGTTTGGAGCGTGGAGTGTGGAGTGTAGAGTGTGAAGTGTAAAGCGTAAAGTGTGGAGTGTGGAGTGTAAAGTGTGGAGTGTAAAGTGTGGAGAGTGGAGTGTAGGGTGTGGACTGTAGAGTGTGGAGTGTAAAGTATAGAGTGTGAAGTGTGGAATGTAAAGTGTGGGGTGTCGAGTGTAGAGTGTGGAGTATAAAGTGTGGAGTGTGGAGTGTAAAGTTCAAAGCGTGGAGTGTAGAGTGTGGAGTGCAAAGCGTAAAGTGTGTGTGGAGTGTAAAGTGTAAAGTGTTGAGTGTAAAGTGTAGAGTGTGGAGTGCAAAGTGTGGAGTGTGCAGTGTGGAGTGTGAAGTGTAGAGTGTGGAGTGTGGAGTGTAAAGTGTAGAGTGTGGAATGTAAAGTGTGGGGTGTCGAGTGTAGAGTGTGGAGTGTGGAGTGTAAAGTGTGGAGTGTGGAGTGTAAAGTGTAAAGTGTAGAGTGTGGAGTGTAGAGTGTGCAGTGTAAAGCGTAAAGTGTGGAGTGTAAAGTGTGGAATGTAAAGTGTGAAGTGAAAAGTGTGGAGTGTAGAGTGTGGAGTGTAAAGTGTAAAGTGTGGAGTGTAGAGTGTGGAGTGTGGAGTGTGGAGTGTAGAGTGTGGAGTATAAAGCGTAAAGTGTGGATTGTGGAGAGTGGAGTGTAAAGTGTGGAGTGTGGGGTGTGAAGTGTAAAGTGCGGAGTGTGGAGTGGAGAGTGTGGAGTGTGGAGTGTAGAGCGTGGAGTGTAACGTGTAAAGTGTGGAGTGTGGAGTGTAGAGTGTGGAGTGTGAAGTGTTCAGTGCCAGGCGTGGAGTGTAAAGTGTGGAGTGTAGAATGTGGAGTGTAAAGTGTAAGGTGACGAACTGCCATGCCTGTCACGCAGAACCACGTTACAACTGGCTTTGAAACCTTGAAACAGGATGCGTTTTGCAGCTTCCCCCATAGAGACTCGAGACGAGACATGCTGGAGCATCAAGACGAGCATTTCGTCTGAGACCCCCCTAATTTTCACATTTTGTAGCTTCAGAATCCAGGTTTTCCTACGGGTTTTCTTGTGAACCTCGAAATTTGCTACCTCAAAATCGATGTTTCGTGCAAGGCGTCCGTCAATTTTCAGCACATCTCACAAAATGCCACGCCTGCCACGGAATTTGCACCTTGTCACCAGTTGAGGCAGCCCTGACGATGCGATTCGCAAAAAACACGCAACACGACTCCTCTAAAGTGCTGCGCCTGCCACGCAACATGACGATGGAGGTTGCCGAAGTGCCTGCGCCTGCCACGAAAACTGGAACTCATCTTCTGAAAACGTCGCAAAAGTATTGCGCCTGCCATACAAAGCGACTTTCGACACGTTACGAAACACGTCTGAATGTCACGAAGTGCCATGCCTGCCACGCGAAACGAGGCTACGCGACATTGGAAACCTCTAAAAGTGACCCCTGTTGCAGAACTTGCCATAGGCACTGCCATAGCGACCTCGCGCGACCGCCCGCGAACGGTTGCGAACGGTTGGGCAACGTCGAGCGAACACACCCTCAACCCCCAGACCCCAGAGTTAAACGGGAACCCTTGCTACGCATTCGGGAAAAAAACTCATCTCTTCTATGTCAAACTCCCAAAGTGCAGAGGGTGTACCAAAGAGATGAGCCTGAGGTGAGATGAAATCTTGTCACAAAAGGAGAGCATGTTAGGTCCTGTTAGGTTCTGCTTAGAGTATAAGTTAGGGCCGTCATATTTTTCAACATGTATATTAGCTTCTCATTGAGCTTCCCAAGTGGTCTAAGGCGTGATGGCATGGAAACCTTGTTTTTTTCGATGTTTTTTTTTTGTTTTTTTGCATGTAGAGATTTTTTTTTGTACGTGGTGGCTCTTTTTGTTTTCGCTGTCCTGTACTCTTTCTCAGTAGAAAGTTCCTGGGAGGAGATGCATGCAACTGCAACTGCCCAGCTGAACAGAGAGAAGCAGAAGGAGGACCCACATTTCTATTAGAAAAATGAGTTTGAAACAATGCCACAAAATACGGGTTCGATGTTTCTACTAGACATCTATAGAAGGAGAATCGAAGAGTACTTTGTGTGATCTGCTTTCGATTCTGCGTCAATTTTCAATTAGGGCAGGCCGTTGAAATCGTTGAACTCCATTGAGATATGGTGCAGTTTTGAGAATTATGAAACACAAAGTGAGCACAAAGTACTTGAGGACGATGGCATCTTTGATGAACGCGGCTTCATGGACCGAATCAAGTTCGTCTATCAACGAGGCTCGACTGTGTCGACATATCCTTACCGAAGTGCTGGCAAGCGGATGCAACGAGTTTATTGCTCCAAGGAACTCTTCACAAGATTTATGTTGTGAACCGACGGAAAAAAACTTTACCTTGCAGCAATGTCATTCACAAAAAACGAACCCCACCCCCCAGAACCCCCCTGCCCAAATACATAACTTTGAAATAACATGGAATAAGAAAATTACCTGGAAATAACGTAGAAATGAAAAGTAATTTGGAAATAACCCCTAATTAAAAGTTATTTCCCGGAATTAATGGTTATTTCCAGGTTGTAAACTTTGCATCCTGTCCCATCAAATCTACTTGAGAAGCAAGTCTAAATCACTTGTTAAGCGGAGGGATCTTTAATTAACAATCCCAACACAACATTGTAGCCTGAACGGGCCCTTTTTGCTGCCATCGTTCCACATGAGATTTTCTTTTTTTGCCATTTATGTCTAGGCACTTGTTTTTCCTGCATTCTTGAATCCCATTTGTTTTTACCATATGTTCTAGACTATTTCCCGGTTATTTCCAAAACATCATTGTTTCTTGTGTATTTTTCCATGGTTTTCACCTTATTTCCACCTTATTTCCAGGTTGTTTCCAGGTTATTTCCAAATTATTTTCAAAATCTTACTTTTTCCTATATATATATATTTCCACGGTTTTCGCCTTATTTTCCACCTTATTTCCAAGTTATTTCCAAAATCTCACTCTTTCCTGTATTTTTCCATGGTTTCGACCTTATTTCCACCTTATTGCCAGGTTATTTCCAAATTATTCCTAGCTTATTTCCAAAATCTCACTCTTTCCTATATTTTGCCATGGTTTTCACCTTATTTCGGCCTTATTTCCAAGTTGTTTCCAGGTTATTTCCAACTTATTTTTAAAGTCTTACTTTTCCCATATATGTTTCGCCTTATTTTCCACCTTATTTCCAAGTTATTTCCAAATATGTTCAATTCGCTTTCCAATTAATCTGGCCGTTTTCCATTAAGCAACCAAAGCTGGCAAGAGAAGCAGCAGATACGCGGTATGTTTTTTGAAGGATGGAAACCCTAAACATAGATCACTCTCTGGAAGAACCTGCTCGTCTAGCTAATGTCGCCATCTCATCATCGGAATGACCCTCCAGCTTTCGGTTCTCAGTGGCAAGTGGTAACCAGGCAAATCTTCATTGGAGACTATTTGTTTGGGGAGGGGGGTCTGAGGGGGGGTTTGACACCTGTGAACGTCATCTCCTATTGCTGGTGTCGCGCTGCTTCTGGTATTTAGGGGTTCATTTTCTTCACTCATTCTTGTGTTCTCTTTGAACCTGTTTTTTTGGTGCACATTTGTGAATGGAAGAGGTTCCTCTCTTTCCTTTCTATCCCACATTCTCGCAACTCGCTTGCTGTGAGGTGATGATGATCTCCGGCGGAGGCCACAAGAAAACGAAACAATAAGATGGAAGACATCAAAACACGATTTGACCTGTGCAAAAACGAGGATAGTGCAGACAGATGCAGGTAGATGTTTCATGATTATGTGGTAAGTATATATATATATATGTATATATATATATGTATATATATGTATATATATACATATGCATGTCTGTAATGTAATGGAATGGAATGTAACGTAATGTAATGTAATGTATGTAATGTAATGCATGTATGTATGTAATGACATGTATGTATGTATGGTATGTATGGTATGTATGGTATGTATGGTATGTATGCAGTGTAATGTAATGTGAATGTAAATGTAAATGTAAATCGATGTAATATAATGTAATGTGATGTGTTGTGATGTGTTGTGATGTGTTGTGATGTGATGTGGTGTGATGTGGTGTGATGTATGTAATGTATGTATGTATGTATGTCTGTCTGTCTGTCTGTCTGTCTGTATGTATGTATGTATGTATGTATGTATGTATGTAATGTATGTATGTATGTATGTATGTATGTATGGATGGTATGTATGGTATGTATGGTATGTATGGTATGTATGGTATGTATGTTATGTATGTTATGTATGTTATGTATGTCATGTATGCCATGTATGTCATGTATGTCATGTACGTCATGTATGTCATGTATGTCATGTATGTCATGCATGTCATGTATGCCATGTATGCCATGTATGTCATGTATGTCATGTATGCCATGTATGTCATGTATGTCATGTATGTCATGGATGTCATGGATGTCATGGATGTCATGGATGTCATGGATGTCATGGATGTGATGGATGTAATGGATGTAATGGATGTAATGGATGCAATGGATGTAATGGATGTAATGGATGTAATGGATGTAATGGAATGCAATGGAATGCAATGGAATGCAATGCAATGTAATGTAATGTAATGTATGTAATGAATGTATGAATGTATGTATGTGTGTATGTGTGTATGTGTGTATGTATGTATGTATGTAGGTATGTAGGTATGTAGGTAAGTTATGAATGTATGTATGTATGTATGCATGTGTGTAATGAAATAAATGAATGAATGAATGAAGTGAATGAATGAATGAATGAATGAATGAATGGAATGAAATGAAATGAAATGGAATGAAATGAAATGAATTGAATGAATGAATGAATGAATGAATTGCAATGCAATGAAATGAAATGAAATGAAATGAAATGAAATGAATGAATGAATGAATGAAATGAATGAATGAATGAATGGATGAATGAATGACTGAATGAACGAATGAATGAATGAATGAAATGAATGAAAGAATGAATGAATGAATGAATGAATGAATGAAATGAAATGAAATGAAATGAATGAAATGAATGAAATGAATGAAATGAAATGAAATGAAATGAATGAATGAATGAAATGAATGAAAT
>Ga0126342_10007723_pt1 | contig 19249 bp, 11 predicted proteins | sample Cyp1metagenome_FD_92528 | JGI IMG/M metagenome (GOLD analysis project Ga0126342, IMG submission 92528) | Coral microbial communities from Lord Howe Island, Old Settlement Bay, Australia - Cyphastrea 1 metagenome | ecosystem: Host-associated > Invertebrates > Cnidaria > Coral ... | reverse complement strand
TAGAAGTAGAAAGGCACAGAAGTACAAAAGCAGAGAAGCAGGGAAAACAGAGAAGCAGAAAAGCAAAGAAGCAGGAAAAGCAAAAAGCAGAAAAGCAGAGAAGCAGGAAAAGCAGAGAAGCAGAGAAGCAGAAAATCAGAGAAACAGGAAAGCATAGAACCAGGAACCCCAAAACAAAAACCAAAACCTGCCGCAAAAAAAATCCAAAACTAAATAGCACTCCTTATTATATGCTACTAGTATTAAGTATGGGTGTATATATATATATGTTGTTCAACATATCTGGATAATTTATGCATGCACATATTATATATATGGCATTGTATGGAATTACACGTGTATATATATATGCAGCACTATCCAGAAAACTACCATATATTTTCTTCATCACCGCCATTTGCAGAACATGTTTCTAGGGTTTCCACATCGATTTTCCACACCTTTTTGTATGTTTACTCCAGGGTACATCTTATCTTAGAACATCATATCCTTTCAGAAATATCCACTATATCCATATAACTAATGTAAAAACTATAATTACTCATAGAACTATATCATATGTATATATATATATATATATATATCATATAATATGATATTTATGTGATCTTTTCGCAGCCACCAGGACCCCCTTTTTTCAGAACGCTTCTGCCAGGCCACGCACGGCGTTTCATCGCCTCGGCTTTCGCCATCTGGCGACGCCAGGAGCTCTGCACCTTCCGGGGGATCTCTTCGAGATTTCATGGGATTTCAATGGGATTTAGTGATGGGTTTAACGGTGTTTTAATGGGATTTAGTGGGATTGTTCTCTTTGAAGATTTGCTGGGATTGGATGATTTGATGGGATTTGATAGGATTTAATGGGATTTGGTGGGATCTAAGTGGAAGTTTTTTATTGGAATAATAGTGATTTAATGAATTTTTGGTATGCATAGGCATAGCCCTAAAATATAGGGATGGGATTCCATTTGAAGCCCAACCCTTTGGGGAATCACAACCAGCTCCAACGATCTGTCTCAGGGATTTAGAGGATGCCAGTGTTACGTCGAAAAATCAAGGGATACATTCACCCACCATCCTTTTGTTGGATGGAATTGGATGGAATCTAGACTTCAACGAAAAAAGTTCTCTCCATGTGTTCATCACATACATTCTTGCGCAGTATTTGATGTCAACAAATGATTCCCCCACCCCTCCATTCAACTGTCAACTGGAAGCCGTACAAGGTGAGGCTACCCCCAGTAGTAAGTTGCTTTGTAGCCTCATGAATACTATGGTTATAAAATGTTCTAACCCCTTAAAATCCTAGTTATTGGAGTTCTGTAGATCCCAACTTCGCGATCTAAATTCCAGTAAAACAATTAGATCATATCAAATCACAAAAAAAACAAATAAACCCAACAATTAACCGAGCTACAACCATTTATATAGGCCATACTTCAACCCTCCAAAAGGCTCTCTCACAGGGCCACCTTCACAGATGCCCAGTGTTGACGTCGTCTCTCTTGAAGCTGTGGAGTCACCTCCGGCGGGTGTTCTACGTGTGAAAGATTTAGGCGTTTCGTCCCATTGAAATGGGGACTATCCATCCAATGTCTTCGCAAAGTTGGAAAATGATGAGAATAGCATGGGGATCTTTACTGATTATATATATATATTATATATGATTATTGGGATATATAACTTGCAATCTGATGATTAACCACTAGATAAAACGGGGGATCCTGTTTACAGACGAACCCATAAGTGGAACAAGCAAGCAGCTTCACAATGCGCTTGAACAAGTTCTCAATCAAACTGTGATCGATCAATCAGTCACTGCGTGCGGTCTCTTTCAAAAATCTTCGCCAAAAATAGAAAATCTCCAAAAAGACTCCTGAATCAGAAGGATCTTAGCAACCTCAAGATAAACATGTCATTGTACCCATCAACATCTAGAAAGAATGCGCAAATCAGAATAGAAAACATGTTTATGCCGGCAAAAGAATCATCATCATCGATTTATCTCGATGTCCATCCAATATTCTCGGTACGGCATCAACAAATCAGTTTTCTCTAGTCATCCAACCTTGTAATTGATTCAATAACCATCATGTGACTGGGAAACTCAGTTCGTAGCTCCTTGACTTCCCATTATCATACTGAATCCATAATATATATATATATACACATCATCCATGTTTATTCATTTTCCACGTATTGTTCAAAACTCTTAATATCAATCGGGTCAAAACTTCAGCACCATCGTGGTTGCTCCAGACTCCTGACACGCCAGATACGTGTAGATGGAGGTTTCCATTGGGGCTATCCTATTTAATCCATAGGTTATAATGGAACATCCCAAACAAAAGTGGATGAGTTGGGGGTCCAATTCTTTAAGATACCACCATATCAGATACCAAAAGTGGCTCTGATTCAGCCACCAAAAGGAGCGCAGGGCACCTCTTTCCTGGCCTGATAGCTACGCCTGCAAGGTGGTTACCGATGGAAGAATGGTGGCATTTCTGCAACCGGTGGGATATCAAAAAAGGGGGGAGCATGGGGGTTGCCTAAAACATTGGTATCCAAAAATTGGTGTTTTTTTACCGCAAATCCATCTATAAATGGATGATCTGAGGGTAGCCCTATTTTAGGAAACCTCCATATAGTTGGGGATACCATGGATAATTGTTTAACAGCGAGGCTTACATGAGGTATACTATGGTATTAGTATACCCCGAAAATGGCCAGTTTAATGGGGAAAATGGCGATGAAACCAGTGGATGACACCCATCTACACCTGGCATCCAACAGAAATGATGATTATACCCATCAAAATAGGCGGTTCAGCACGATAGATATGAAAGTTGATTACAACTTGAACCACCAGCTTAACTGTTGGATTTATGGTACATATCTATGTGCAGATGGGCAAACCAAACCAATATATCTGGAGGCTCTTTTGTACCATCCAAGAAACTGCCGTTGAAACTGGGGATCAAACTGTTGATGCAAAGTTGTTGCGTGTGCCAGTCTTATCCTCATTAGTAGTCATCTAATCATTCAAGAGATGCTTTCCTCCATAGTTTCGGCCAGTACCCAGAGTTCTTCTCATTGTCAGTCCCTCAAGTCGGAGAGTAATTAATCAATACACGTTTTTTTGCTCAAAAAGACGATACCTTTTCATCCTCATTTTGATATCGCCATACCTATCTGGTGAACATCCTCATATTTCTGGATTGAAGTTCCTCATACGTCTGGCTCAAACCCCTCATACTTCTGGCTCAAGAATCAAGAAAGATATCAGATCTGTGGGGGTTCTATGAGTCTAAACTACTCAAGATCAACCAACAAATCAACTAAAGTCAGTTGAAATAGACTGAAATCACTCAAACTCACCATGTTTTCCTCATGTTTTCATGGCTTCATCAAGCCCATTCTTGATCAAACACCATGGCGCATGAGGCTTTGGATCTTGGTGATGGCCACGAACTCCGTGAGCTGCCGCTCCTCTCGAAGCCTTGTACCGAGGCACGCAGATATAACTGGGTGAACTGTTGGGTTTATGGGGATATAAGTTGTATAACTATGATCTATTAATATGATATCTTGGGTTTATAACATGATATATCTATATATATATATAACTATAACTATAGCTATAACTAAATGATATATATATATATGATATATATATATATATGATATACATATATATATAAATGATATATATATATATAATATACATATATAGATATATATATATGATATATATATATAGATATGATATACATATATAGATATATATATGATATAAAACTATATGATATATATATATATATGATATATATATAATATGATATATATATATATATATATATAATATGATATATATATAATATGATATATATAATATGATATATATATAACTACTGTACATAACTATAAACCAGTTTAAGTGATACAACTTGGCTTAACTGATATAACGTGATATGTAGCTATAACGTACTAGAACCAGCTATACCCAGTTACAACCGGTGACGTCTTACGGGGCCTTCGACTTACACATGGCATATATCCGCCATACATACAACACCTTAGCGTACCTATCTGGAGCGGTCTCTTCCTGGAAAATATTTCGACAACACATGGCTTTGAAACCCAAACCAAAACTGGTGGTTGTCGATTGGTATTGATGAGTTCAATGTGGCCAAGACATGCCAAGACAAGCTGAATCACACAGGAAGTAGATATCATTGATATCATGAGTTTTCAATGAAGCGGATATGAAGCTGAATAAAACACAGAATTAAAACGATAGAGACCCAGAGTTTCAATTTCCCTCACGGTCTCAGTCTGATCAGTAAAAACCATTGATTTCGATGATTTAGCTATTGCGTGCCACAGGTATGGTTTGTGAAAACGGATGTGAAACTAACTTAGAAAAGCAGGTGCCATACCCGTAGGCTCCCCGCAACATCGTTGCCCCTCAGTACAGGAACTCCTTGATTTAGCTATGAAATAAACATCCTGGGTTTTGGTATAGTTAGTCAGTTAGTCTACCAGAGTCTAATAGTTGGTGAACATAAGTTTAACAACGATTGGGTTTAGGATACATATATCGAACTATATTTTTGATGGGGGTTAAAGACCAACTTAGCCATCTACTGGGCCACACCTTACATCCCCATGTTTCATGCTTAAATCTAGAATATTCACATGATATTCACATGATATCCCCATATTCATGACCACAAATGTATCTAATGCATCTTTTGACAATGGCTCATATCCTTTTCTTTCAGTTGATTGCACAATTTATCGAATCGCGCCTCAGCACCTCTTCCCGCGCCCGTGCCATGCGCAGCATACCTTGCAAACCTCAGGGATTGATGATTTGAGTTGGGACCAGTACACCATTTTGGAGATGGAAAAATTACGGTTTTCCCAAATTTTATGGCATCTTTCACCAACAGTCATGATAAGTCACCCACAAAGAAAGTAGTGCAACCATTAATGGAACTAGTTCATGAGTACTCTATCAAAAAATATACGGGTCAATTGCCACCAATCAAAGGGCCATTGGGTAATCTCATTTCATAGGATGTATCACCAACTATATGACAGAAATTGACGAATCTTCAACTGATCAAAACTTCGGGCGCCGTCACGGAACCCATATACGCGTAGCTGTAGCCTTTCTGCGTAAAACACAGCTGGTTTTCTCAAAATGCCGAGAATTACATACCCCAACAAGAATGCAATGATTCTGAGATGTTGGGGTATGATCTTCCAATTATTTTCCAAGCCAAGGAATGCTCAATGATTTTTCAAAGGATCTTGACATATCTTGACTATCTTGGTGTTTTTTTCCACATGTTGCCATGTTTTCCCAACATTTTGAGACAACATCTCAGATCGTTCAAAATGTTCAAATCGCTTCTGGGACCCTGGCGGGAAGCCGCCACCTGCCTACGTCGCAAGATGGGAGTAGTGCCTAGGGAGCCGGAGGGCCTTGTATAGTGGGGATATAGTGGAAAAATAGAGCTAGAAAATGCTAGAAAAACCCACCATCATGGGAATATCATGGGAATAGAATGGACTATACAAAAACGAAATACCCTCTGGTAATTTGACATAGCACATTGCCATTTATAGTTGATTTACCCATCAAAAATTGTGATTTTCCTAATAGTTATGTTAGTTTACCAAGGGTAATCTAAGAAAATATGGGTGTTTCTCTAAAGTTATCCCTTAAAGTTGATGGATCGGATACTAACAATGAACAGAGTCTGCGGTCCCCTTGGCCTTGCGGCCTTGACATCGTTTGAGCCATTTCCATATGTAAGCAACTATGTTCAACCAACAAACATGAAAGATTCACCAAACAACAATATCAAAAATATGTTGCAGACACAAAAAACATGTGAAACCACACACACACAAAATATAAAACAATGGCCTCTGTAACCAACACACGTGGATTACAACCAGGTCACGCCGTGGCCAGCGGCCTGTGGGCCGCAGGCATGATCAGCATTATCTTATCTTATCTTATCTTATCATATCATCATCATCATCATCATCGTCATCGTCTGCAAGGGAATTCTAGATAAACGAAGTTATACATATGAGGATGTTCAAGATAAAGATAATGGTCCCATCGTAACCGGGTAGTCTACATTAACATACATGTCTAGCAAGAACGTTATATCAACGTAGCACAGCGTAGATATGCAAGCGTGCAAGAACGCTAAAGAACGCTACAACAACGTAACACAGCGTAGATGTGCAAGCGTGCAAGAACGCTACCTCAACGTAGCATGACGTCGCTCAGCAAGCGTACATGAACGTTATTCCCCCACCCCACCCCACCCCACCCCAACAAGGACAAAAAAAGACCAAAAAAAAAAGCTTTCACACACAGGCCGCGCACCACGGCGCCAGCTACAACCAACCATAGTAGGGGAAAATTGCAATTTGGGTCATTTAATCATCAAGAAAAGGGATATAAACCAACTATCTCTATTAGAGGAAACACTATATATATATATATCCACGAATAGGATTTTACCGACCATAGTGGGAATATTTGATGGGATATGGTAACAATATGAAACCTATATGATTTGGGGTGTGTCTTTCAGTCTGGAAACGAAGTAAAATTATCAATGATACCAATAGACACCAATATACTTTTGAGCGTGTCTAAAAATAAGGTCCAACTAGGAGTACAACAGGTCTGAACTGTGGATACCTATGGATACCTCAAAATGGTTCAAAATGCTGAACTCTGATGTGATCTGGATGTACACAAGCCAGCGACGTCCTGCACACCCCGAACACTGCCACAGGCAATGCGAGGAGAAGGCAAGGCCCACATGCCAAAAAAGAAAAACTACTGACACTGAGCCAGTGCAAGCACACCAAATGTCTGCCCGAAGCACAAAGGGATAGCTACAATGCAAAAACTTTGTGCTTTGGACCTACCTTAAAAAAACTCTATTTAAATGTGGAAAAGAATGATAAACGCAGTAGATGAAACGGGATACTGGCTGGAGCTGGCGGGGCTATGCGCGGCTATGCCAAATCTCAGGTTGTCATGAGCTTCTGGGTCCAATATGCAGTACTTCAGTACTTCTCTTGTGCCATAACTTGCAATATCTTGCTATACAAGCCACATTTCTGGCCTAAGCTCCCCATTTCAAGAGTCGTTTTTTTCCATCATCCATCATCCATCTGAGCGTTCAAGACCCGCGACTTCGTCCCTTACTGGCAGTTCATGGATTGTGATAACCACCATTAACTTCATATGATAACCATTTTATATTTGATAATATTGGATACTAGGATCCCATTTAATCAATTTAATCATCAACCAACCATCATCTATCAGCATATGCCCATATTGATGATGGGTGAAATTGACATGTTCTTTTAAATCCCCATTATCTCGATATCATTATCAACCGACAGAGGCTTTGAACAATTAAGACAAGAGAGGTTTTGAACAAATAAGACAGTATATAGAGATCCCTGTGGAATCCCAGTAAATTCCATTAAGTGAGCATAAAAACCATCAACCAACCATCATCTGTTAGCTGAAACAGTTAAAACTCTATAAATAGTTGGTTATCCGGAATATCCGCATACTGGTCAAAACCTTATAACCATTGATAACCCTATAAATATGGGCTATACTTCTTTTGGACCTCATTCGACCCTTTAAATGGACCTTGCCACAATTCTTTTGGACGTGCTTAGGCTAAAATATTGGTGAAATCCATCCCCCCCTGGGACTCCTGGGACTCCTGTGCTCCCCGACTCTTCCGCGACACGTGTCCTCTCCAATGCGACTGGATCCGCAGCCCCGCCGCCAGCTGCCGCTGCTTCTGTCGCAGCTCGCTGCAGCGACGGACGGCGCGGTGCCGGCGCCAGGCGGTTTGGATCTGCGGCGGTATCTAAATTGAGGCTGGACATGGTGATCTTGTGGGAAAACCATACGAAAACCACAGGAAAATGGTGATTCAACCAAGAAAAATGGGAATTGAATGGGGATTTAAGCAACCAACATGGAGAACCCTCTGGTAGTTCAACATAGGTATGGACAATCACCACTTTAATAGGTAAATCAACTATTTCTATGGGCCATTTTCAATAGCTATGTTAGTTTACCAGAGGGTAAAATTGGGGAAGTTCACCAGACTTACCACTGGAAAAGCTGGGAGTCGAATGAAAAAATAGGAGTTAACTTGAAAAAACTAGACGTTAACACTACTGGGATTTAACACTCAAAAATTGGGAGTTTTGTAACACTCAAAAATTGGGAGAAATCCTTGCAATGCCAATGTACCCCTCATTGAGGGTTTCTCCACGTACAAAGGGAAGAAAATTGCTAAGAAAATTACCAATTGTCCACCCTTGTGGCTATAATATGTCTATAATGGATTGGAGCAACACTGCGATTGTTGGCTATATTTCTAAGTGGGTTAAACTTGCAATGAGACACTTATGGTTACAATTTGGGCATATAATCAAGAAAATAGGAGTTTAACCAGCGAAAACAAGGACAATTTGGGGATATTATAACCAACAGCAATATGTATATTCAGTAGTTGGATTTAAATCAACAATAAGTTTGGACGAGATATGGTAAACTTCAATGGATGGTGAGATGAACGCCGAACAGTGGAATTCGACTGGCGACAAGACAGATTTAACATGATATTGGATATGGGTTATCCTCCAAACTTGCAATTTCAATGGGAAAATGAGGTTGTAGGCCATAGGATTTTGGGGTATAACCTATTTTTGCCAACTTAATTTACTCCAAATATGTATGTATTTATGTATGTATTTATGTATGTATTTATGTATGTATGTATGTATGTCTATGTATATTACATACGTTTCATCAAGTTGATTCAATTTGCCTCTCAAAATTTCTAAAGCCGCAGAAGATAAACTTTGGACCCTCACTGGATGCTATTTGATGGTATCTATTCATGGTATTTGTCCCGTTTTCTAAGGGCGCTTTGAGGGCCGGAACGTCCTTTTGTGGATGATCGATCAAACCCTATACCTCCGGCTGTGTGCCAGACCCATTGTGCAGCAGCACTTCGCATTAGTGTTCCTTGTCTGAGCCTCAGCCAAGCATAGCGAAGCATAGCGCATTTTGGCAGGTTGAAAAGTTGGACCCTTTGCATTTCCGCAAGAAGATCGCCCAAAATTGTCACATGGAACCTCAGAAAATGGCATCATCCCATATTTCAGCTGAAAGCATTTGGAACCTGATCGAAGTAAAACCTGAAAGCTCGATTGGCAGTGACATGTCATGACTGTTTTTGGTCATAATCTTATCATTGCATCATTGACATGGCTGTGGTAATCTCAATTTCACATCCCCAAGTCATCACCATAAATGGATAACATAACCCATCCCCCAATGGTAGATTTATTAGTGGGTTTCCTACATTATTTGAGTCCACAGCCCTTTTTGTAGATATCTCCGCTTGGTTGGCGCAATCCCATTCTTCTTGCTGATACCCGGCAGCTCGATTGGAAATCCAATGCGTTGCTACTCCGACATCCGATGATCAAACTCGTAAACATGATAAGTAGACATCAAACTATGAAATTCCAGATGGAGGGTTCCTAAACTATTGGTGCCCCAAATGATTGTTTTTTCCCATTGATCATAACATATCATAACGAATAACTTGGATGATTTTGGGGTCCCCCATTTTAGGAACCCTCCAATGATGTTAGCTTTGTTGGTTGAGTTGACTGGCCACGGCTACAAAGGGTGGCACCATGAGACTCACAAAGTAGTCCAATTTTGATGGGAAGTTGGTGGCTTCAACCCCCTGAAACTCTCAGGTCGCGATTATTATCCCATTTTAAGATTGAACAATCGAAGAAATTGAAACCATTAAGCAGTTTTGAAGGCATGACCATTTCCATGACTCATCGTTTTGTTGGTTAACATCACATTGTTTAGATATGCTTAGATCCCACTATTGATGGTCACCATTTTGCCACTGGTGGATGAAGACCAGTTGTTGATGCTATAAGTGTCCGCAGTTATAGATGTTGGCAAGTGTTTCCAGTCGTAGATGATGTCTTGCCGATCACCTCCAGGTTTCAAACTCTTCGGCATCTATTTGGGGGTTTGCTATACCTTATAAATGGGTAGTCACTGGGAATTACTTCCCACAATATTAAACGCCCCGTTGAAGCCATGGTTCAATAGGGAAGGTGCATGAATACTTGGGACCATAGAATGGGGGTGTTCAATAACCCCACTAACATCCAGGCTATATCTACAATAAACATCCATAAACCCTTATTTGAATTATGTTCGCCTACTTAGCCATCTAAATCCCAGTAAAACACCAATAAATCCACAGAAAAATCACCGCTAAATCTAGGGATCTAAGGGGGGCTCATCACATAATCAGATTTAGAGGGCCCCATCATAAAATCATCACCTTGCAAGGGTTCTTAACAGTAACAATTCAACGACCCATCAGTGCACCGTGATCGGTGGTCCAAGCAGCTGCTTCTTAGCATCCACGGCTCGTACCATCGACTGCAAGCGGCTTGCGGCCTGGTGCTCAACTGGAAGCTGGGAATAAAGGTTTGTAAACATTTATAAACCAACAATCAAGGGGTTATTAAGATTTATTGGGGGGGTTATTCAGGAAATTTCAGGAGTGTTTTTGTTCAGGGTTTATAAACTAACAAAGCCTTATCTTAAGCATCCGCTAAGGGGTCGCCCAGCTTCGGGAAGATCCCCAGGTGTGCTGCAGAATGGTGAGCAAGTGCTGATTCCACAGAAACCTGCTGATATTGCATTGTGTACTAATAGTATAATCATATGATTAGATGGAAATTATATGGAAATTATCAGTAGTTCATGTTTGGATCGATTGTCTGGGATAATCAGATATGCAGACTTTACAATCAACACGCTCTCGAATCCCTCTGCGCAACGCCGAGTTTTTGACAGGCATTCCCTACTTACGGCGTTGCTTCTAAACTGCCACTGAACGCGCTGGTGGCGTTGACATCAAAGGAACTAGCTACTGGCTGCTAATAAAAACATGCTGGGTGGAACACCAAAGCAGTAGAAACTGTTATCCAGATTTATCCAGTGCACTTCAAGCTGCGGTTTTAGTATATACAATTTTCCTCCGCTCTGATCATTTGAACATATTTGAACACTCTAAACTTGCCATCAGCGAAGTCTCAGTTTACAATCTGATTGGGTCTGATTGGACCTTAAACAGTCTCTGCGTTTGGTGTTCAAAATGGTGGCGTGTGCCACGGTATTGGCTGACAAATATCTCAAACTGATCAGCGAAGCTTGCACAAGCAGCCCTTGATGTGTGAATTCAAGCGCAAGACTTGGGTATTTCACAAAATTGGGGAACCCAAACTTTATGATCTTTAGACAATTGCCATCAGATTTGTGCTGTGAACGATTAATCCCGAGTTTGTGACATACCCGTTCTATGTACAGGATGCAGAAACCCCCTTGAACGGCCTCTCATGCGTGTTCACCTGAGATCTGCAGGGACCTATCCATTTTACTGAAAATGCCTACCCATATTTTCATTGTAGATTCATGACGTGTTCAAGTATGATGATGATTTACCCTTGAACACTGTTCAAGGGTAAACCATCATCATCATCATCATCATCATCATCAACCAGCAAATTTGAAGGCACCCTATTTTCAGACAGCCACCCATATTAGCCAGTTGATTGGGGTTCATCATCCCATATGCGCATGTTTGCCCAGATTGGATAGCTTCATGATATCAAAAAGTGCCAACTCTCTTATGAAATGGCCTGGAATCTGGAACTTCCTAGTTTTCACCTTAGCTATGAATTAATTAATAATGTTTTACTGTCCCTCAACAGGCCGGCTGCTAGTTTGGATAGATTGGTTCTTTCTTGACCAAAGCCAGCTGAAATCTCGTAACAGCGAATCCAAGAATACTGTGAAAAATCTGCCCGCGCCGAAGGTGCGGACGTGATAGTTTAGCGGCCGATGGCATCGAGTGAACCAGCTGGGGGGTTGCATTTTCAGGATCGACCCTCCGCAAAAAAAAAGGTTCCCCACTGTGGTAAGTTGATGTAAGTTTCACATTTTTCATCTCGGCACAACATCGTCCAAAGTCACCGTTTCAACCCTACGTGTCCGCAACATGAGCTCCAACATGGCGCAACTGTTTGACCCTCGTCGCGGAACGACTCGAACAAGGTCTACAAAATCAGTGCAGCAAACCCACGAGTTCTGGAGTTTCACTACGCAGAAACCAATTGCATCCAATTCCACTATATGATGTACCTAGATCCACAAGCTAACCTATCTGATTGGTGAAGTTCATACAAACATCATGAGGCAAAACACCAATTGATAGTTGGCACATTGATATATGATGATATATGTTTGATAAGCGACTCACATAATGAAGAATCCTGTCCCATAATCTGATTTTGGGACAAATCCCTATGGCTAATTCATCCCAATGGATATCTTTGGATACTAGTCCCTATAGAATATATCCCATACCCAACTCTGCCGGAAAGTTAGGTACTGTATACCTCTCCAAATAATAAGCAAACTGATGCCAAAAAAAAGTAAAAGGCGGTGAATTCAGAAGGTGTTCCTACTTTTGAACCACAGATATCCCTGTTCTCCAAGGAACCCATCTTAGCGCCGGCACCGCAGCCAGCGCCAGCCCTGCAGGCAACGCCAGGTATTGCGCCGCCCTACAGCTGATGCTGGTGCAGTTGCGGCGCCATCGACGGCGGTGATGAAACCCACAGCTAAGGGGTCACCACGGGGCATAGGCTCCATCCAAACCTGGAATTTAAAAGGAATGGAGAGCTGTTTTTTGGACTGAGTGTCATACTAAGTTTCGTTTTTGGCCTTGTTTTTGCTCACGCCGAAGGTACGGCCCCGTGGAATATGCTTGTTTTGAGCATGGGTTGGGGTGGGGTGGGATGTTAACGTTCATGTTAAGCTGATGATGTTCCGCTGCTCGTGGGGGTTGGGGTGACGCAAGCACGTTGAAGAAGCTGGCTGACTTGGCCTCCACGTGCTGAGACCCAAAAGTCCTTTTTTTTTCCAAACGCGTGTGTTGCACATGGATGCTAAACATGGGTAGAACTGCGAATTCATAGCCTCAAAGTCATGCAAATACCATCGAAAATGGATGACGGTTTTTCAAAGAGAAAACAGAAACCCTGTAAGGGTTGCCGATTTTATGCATGGACCATGTTGAGAACTCGCAAAAACAACGGGTCCGTAATTATGACGTGACCTTGTTTTTCAACGGAGTTTCGGGTGCTGGAAGAACTTCTGGGTGGTTTGAGAGGGAGCGGCATACAAGGTGAGGCCTCAGCTACAAGTTGATTAACCCCATCAATTGTAGTAATTATAGATATCCCATCATAAACCCAACAGTTCACCAAGTTATGTTCATCAACTTTGTCACCTGGGCCGACTCAGATCTCGCCTCGGCCAAGGTGAAGGACGACTTAGCCAAAATGAGGGCATCGTAGGTGCCATTGGAATTCATGCTCAAATCCTGGGTCCAAAAAGCGCTGGAATCCTCCCCCCCAGAAGATGATGTTCCCGAAAGTAACCATGGGAGTTTGGGGTTCCCGAAATTTCGGACCTCATGTTTTGGATAACCTTGATCAACTCCCCTAAAGCGAGGCTATATATATATATATATATATTATATCGCCGACCCCGCTTGCAGCAGGGGGAGCGCGTCAGAGGAGAAATTACAACCAGCAAGGGGCAAGAAGCATTCATCACCATCACGGTGTCTGGCACTGGCAGGCCCACAGTTTTGGAAGCTAGTTTCAAATCCGTTCAGAAAGCAACGTTCAGCACAGGCAGCCGCAGGCCCAAAGACTCCGTCCGGCCTTCACTCTCATGGTGTTTGGGACTGGAGAACCCACGGTTTTAATTACCAGCAGCACCAGGGCACAAGCTTTCACCATTATGGTGTTATGGTGTCTGCTACATTTAGGCACAGGCAGCCGCGGGCCCAAAGACCCCCTCCGCCTTCACTCTCCCCTTCACTCTCATGGCGTTTGGCTTGGCCACGGTTTTGGAGGCCCGGCTGCTGCATTCGGAGCTAGTTTCTTACAGCTTCCGGAGGCTTGAGAGCGGGAATTTGGAGATCTAACTTTCAACTTTGTTCCATGTGCAGCCACGAGCTTGTGAAAAGGCTTCAGGACACCATTCTAAGAACATATTGCGGGCCTTATACTACAAAACAATCAGCGGAGTCCAAGTTTGCAACATGCACTGACTGGTCCAACATGTCACAGCATTCGCAAGATATCCGCCGACCCCTGCCGACAGCAGGGGGAGCGCGTCAGATAAGAGGGGCCAAGAGATAGACCAAGAAGATAATTAGAAAGCACAGAAAAGTGAAAAAGCAAGAGGGAAGTGGCAAGAGCTAGCAAGACATGGAAAAGCAAGCGGCGAAGCCAGCCTTTTGGTGGCTTGCGAGGTTGCTGGCATAGGTCCGTCCTACAGTAGCATGGTGCTTCGGTGTGGCGAAGGCAACGTCTTGGGGGCTTGAAAGCTCCAATTTGGACCTAGTTTCTTGCGCCACAACAACGTTCACTTTTTCGAGAGCACAACTTCCAAAAGTGTTCCGACCCTGGTGCGCTTTTTGCGTTTTGACTTAGAAATGTGCTTCGCGCCACAACGGCGTGCACTTTTTCGACATCTCAACGTCTGAAAGTGCTCCGGAGCGGAGGTGTTTTCTACATTTTAACTTTGAAATGTGCTTCGCGCCACAAGCCGTGCAATTTTTCATCTCTCATCTGGCCAGATGGCTCCGCACCTGCTGCTTTAGCGAGCCTACTTTTCGACCCTCCTGACTCACAAATCATTGGAAACACACAGTGATTCGCGACTTTTCTACCCTTTCGCGCACCTGCATCTTCTTTCTTCTGACTCTTTCTCTTCTCTGATCTTCTTGCTTCTTCTCTGCTCTTCTCTGACTCTTCCCACCTCTGCTTTTCGATATGGCCCTCTTGTCGGAAGTTTCACTTCTAAACTTCTTTCGGTTAGATACATTTTAAATGGTTTGTTGCCATGGTGGAAGCACAGAAAGGCAAGCGACGAAAATGGATTGCACACCTGCACCAGCGTCCGTTGGTGCACTAAGTTTCACGCAGACCTGACCCTCCAGGGGTCAGCGGCAGAGGGCGTAGCCCTTTTATAATTAATTATACAGTATATACCATTAAGAAGAAACTTGGTTGCAATAAGATGTCATCAGCGTGGTTAATGATCAGTTACAGTACCAAATGGGATGATCGATCGTCAAGAACCCATACCCTCTGGTTCTCAAACGGCAGGGCAAGAGCCGAGAAAATCATGGGTATTGTAAAATCATCAAAATAAACAGGGGATCGAACAGCCAGGCTAAAGGACATGGATTCCCCAGTTCTCAAACTAGATCTGCTGAATTCTGGTCTGAAATATTCTGAAATTCTCCTCAAATAAGAAAATCTCATTGAAACCTCCAAAAACCGTGACTTTTCTCAATGTTCCCAATATCTCCCATGGATTCCTCTCATTTCCCATGAATTTCGCTGAGCTGCCATCACCTCACATAGCACCCCGCTGACGCCGCAGTGCACACCACGACCCTCGTTCAAGAAGCCAAAGACGCCGCCCACGGATAGGTGGCGACACATGTAGCGATATCTGGGTTCGAAGAAATGCCTATAGATGCTTGGATCATCCCACTTAGTAACTGCTGAGTAACCCCTATTTTTTAAAAAATCCCTGTGTGGAGGTTTCCTAGAATGGGGGTACCCCTAAATCGTCCATTTTAATAGGATTTACCCTTATAAACCATCCATGTTGGGGTACCTCCCATTCATGGAAACCCTCATAGAAGTGGGTTATATGCGCCACTTAAGTGGGATGATCCTCAGGGGGGTCACCGAACTGGGATTGTTGGTAGGCCATTTTTGACGCATATTAAGGGTTAATAACTGCGGGAAGTCAAATAACTCAAAACAACTGGCCAGTGAATGGTCGTGTATAAGGATGCTTTGGGGGGATGTCAGTGATATAGCCAAGGACACGGAACATAAATTGGGGATATTTTACTGGGAATGTAGAAAAAAAAACGACAAAAACATAGGGAGACTTATGAACAAAAGTTGGGCTATCAGTGACCCATGAAGTGGGGTAGTGTATGGATAAAAGACATTCTTCCCATGTTTCTGGGATGTAAAGAAAAGTTAGATCTGAACCGTAAACCAGATGCAAAGGCATCAGGGTACCCAAGCGAAGTCGACAACTCATGACGAAGAACATCACGGGTCCTGGTCAAATGCAAAATTGGGAAGCCCAAAACGGTATGGTTTGATAGTGGTCAACAATGATTCTGATTAATGATGGTTAGTAGTGGTTAATGATGGCTAATAAGTGTTCATTTTGGTTAAAAATTGTTTATGAGTGAAAATACGGGCCAAAATCCGTGGTCCCCTGGGTCTTCAGTTTTGACAGGCCGGCTCAATCTTGATAGTTGGAAGCTTCCCCTTCTGTGCAGAGTCTTTAAGCATAGATTAGATTCCAGTGTCTTTCTGAACACTTGCCGCAAAGGCTGTACGCTTGTTCTTTTCCGTGAAATATGCACAAAGGGGACACGGTGAGCCAACAAAAAGGTGGCTGTCTAGTTTCAACAAGAAGCCACAGAAACTTATTTTTCAAGACACAAGACAAAGAAGTGACACCTGAAGCTTCGATTACCTCCCAGCCCAAACTCAACAGCTCCTTCTCCTTTGACAGAGACAGTCAGTGCAGGACATTGCAGTCGAAGATGCTCTTCCAACACTTTCCTCTGTGGGAACGCCGGCCTCGGAACGGATCACAACGCGTGGAAAAACCGTCGGAACCTCTGCCGTGCCCTTATCACTGAGTTTCATGGTATATACTGCCCAATTCGTGTGTTTTGGGGTATATATCCTACCAAAAAATCACACAACTGATTCAACTCATTGGAAGCTTCAAAAAAAATGAATTCCGACTCCATATCGCACGTCGCAAGAAAATCATCAAAATCCGTGCTGATCCGAGCGGCAAGATCGCTTTGCTAGCGAATTTCCAATTGCGGGCCATCTCCAGTAGACCTCCCAACGGGTTTCAGCTGCAACAAGGCGATCCTTGTGATACCACCTTGCAGCTTACTATGTATATATATATATATCTAATATACACTGTGTATATATATAATATTATATAATATCATATTACATTACATTATTTTAAACATATATATATATATATATATATATTTATACAATTTTATACATACTATCCCACAATGCATGTAACCCTACTCCATGCGTGGCCGCCTTTGATCCTGGTGACTTCCCGCGGAACGGTGATCACGCTGTCCCTCCAAGCGTTGGGCGATTTCACGGCGAGGCAACTCTGGTGGTTCATGGCCATCAAGGTGCCACACATCTTCCTTACCCGTTTTTCACAGCAAAGATCAAAAGATATCAATTCTGGAGGAAATTTTGATGGAAAAAATTGCCAGAAATTGAGGTGTTACTATCAAAGATTGATGTGTTATCATCAAATATTGAAATGTTACTATCAAAAATTGTGGATTAAGCATCACAAATAGAGGCTTAAGCATCACAAATAGAGGTTTAACCTACCACTGTGGGTTTAATTTCACTTGAAATGAAATGTCCGTGAAATGTTGGTTGAATCCCCGATCGGTGCCATGTTGGATCACTCCAACCTTACTCTACGAATTACGTTCCCGGAAACAAAGAGCAGAGCAGGTTTTTCCATGAAGCTTTGCTCTTCTCAATCCACCATGTTGGATGGTTTTGGGGCTATGCCCAATGTTAAAGCCAAACTGATTCCCCATATCTTTGCCAGTTGCTTTGAGTTGTACCCCCTATGTTTATCATTGTTTATCTATGTCTATGTTTCGTATGTCTCTTGATTTAATCTCCATAGCTTTTGACAGTGGTTAGTTCCCCATCAAATCATTTGGGTGTTAATATGTTTTGATGCTGCCAAGTTGCAAGTCGCCTAACAAGAAGCTTAAGATCATCTGCCGCAAATCATCACCTGAGACTGGCTACCCCCGGCTCAGTTCACTTAGATCTGGGAATCTGGGGATCAAGGTTGCAGCCCGGCTGGCGACCATTGGTATCTACTGAAAACATCAAGAAGCGCTTATGAAAACAGACTTTGCAGTCCTGGGTTGCTCTGCTCGCAGCCTAATGCTCCTATACCAAAAGACAATGCCATTTGCGCCACCTCAATAATGCCGTGGCCACACCGAAGATCAGCGGCAAAACCACAGAATGAAATATTCGCACTCCAACCTCCGAAGATGAGATGTTGAACATCTACTCATCTACAAGATCTATATATAAGATTCTATAAGTATTACTAAGTCAATATATGTCAACATCTACTATAAGTATTACATAGTAAGTATTACTAAGTAAATATTACAATAAACAAAGAATCCATCGATATTTGGGCACCAAACAACGCCCGGTTCACTGAGAGCGTTCCACTCTGTCGTTGGAAGGACCGGAACCGCTTCTGGCTCCAATAGGCTGCCAGACGGCAGTGACGGCAGTGGAGACCGCCCTTGTTTTCGGAACCAATGATGGCAGCTGAACGCCATGGCGAAACTGGACTCCCAGAAGGGGATAAACACATCAAGTTGTAAACTTTGGAAAAAGTCAAGTCATACCAGAGTTTGTAAAGGTTGGATCTCATATCTTTGGAATTTCGGAAGATGTCCACTTGTAACAGATTGGTCTGATAAATATGATTGAAGTTTGGAACTGAATACTCCCGTGCTTGCAGATCTACTGCATCTCCCTCTCGGCCATGGCAGCCAGAAACGGCTGAAACATCAGTGGAGGAATTTCACTGGATCTATTCGTTGTGGCTTCCCTGATTGGGTTTTCTTAGTAGATCTTTAAGGGGAATGCGGGGAATAGGATTGTACTATATTTCAAAACATGTATATATATATATATATTTCAAAACATGTATATATATATACAGTATATATATATATACATACACATTTTATGTGAACAAATGAATCCTTGTCCTGGATGTTATCTCAGTCTGGTAGTACCCTTGTTACTGGTAGCCAATGAATGCCATGCGGAGTCACGCGACGCATCCCTTTTCTCCATACGCTTGAGCCAATGTTTG
>Ga0126342_10007722_pt1 | contig 19250 bp, 19 predicted proteins | sample Cyp1metagenome_FD_92528 | JGI IMG/M metagenome (GOLD analysis project Ga0126342, IMG submission 92528) | Coral microbial communities from Lord Howe Island, Old Settlement Bay, Australia - Cyphastrea 1 metagenome | ecosystem: Host-associated > Invertebrates > Cnidaria > Coral ... | reverse complement strand
TCGGAAGACCGGTCAATCCAACGTGAAGGACTTTGGAAAGAGAGTTAAAAGCGCAGGACCACTTGTCTGACCGTGGAGGACTTTGTGTGTCTAACGCAAGGAGTTTGAGGTGTGGACTAGTACTTGGCTTTTCTGGCCGCAGACGTGTCAGGACTGTCAGTGCTAGTACCCCCGATAATATTACCCGGGTGAACCTGTCGCGAACAGTTTTAACCATCTTGAAAAATATTCTTCAGTTGGGATGATTATTCCCAATATATGGGAGAAAAAAAAATCCAAACCACCAATCAGATATATATATATGTATATAATTGTATTGGGTACACAGTGGGATATTCACCATAGTTTAATATCATTAGTAACCAACAATCACCGAGGGAAATGAAGGGTGTTTCACCCAGTGAAACCTGAAACCAATGGACACTATATACATACGGGTGGTTCACCCACTATGACCAAAGGGCAAACAAAAATGCGTGTTTTTCTCCCGCACAACGAAACATATGTTGGTTGACACTGCATGTTGAACATGAGAAAAAATGTCTCGAGATCGAACTTCAAAAAGTGTCGAATCATTATGTCATCCAGCGCAAAAGATACACACTTAGGCCCCTGCCAGAACTCGTCCTCAGCGTCAGCAGGGGTGTTGCAACTGCACTGAAAGTTCTAAAGGTGGAATGTCCCTAGCCACTGGCAATCCAATCTGGCTATGTTTTTGATGATGCACCTGGCATTTCATGCTGATTGGATAGTGGTGCATTGTCATGAATCACAATTACGTACCTGGAAAGATAACTCCCCCCTATTCTTATTCAATACCCCCTGGAAACCATGGTTTTAGTATTGGATGTATTCATGAATTTAGGGGACAAATGGGGGCTGGATTATTTTCGATGGTTGGTTCAGTGATTCATCCACAGCGGAGATTTCAGGGTGATCCCCGCCACATACAACTCCCAAGTTGCACCCCTCAATTTGGGAGCATTGAAACCCATCAGGACAAGTATTGGAGGAAACCCAAAAACCTGCAACATACATCAAGGACAACTTTTAGAGATGATGATGTTCATGTTTTTTTGGGTAAAATTGCATATATGATATAATGATATATATTTGCGTATGTATATATATATATGTGTGTGTGTGCTGGATATTATATGGCCACAAGGCCAAAATCGCCATACCTTTTTTCCCCACTTCGCTGGGCCCACCAGGCCGGGACGGAGTTGAGCTCCGGCATGGTTTCCAGCATGAAGATAGCGATGGAAAGAATGATGCACGCCTCGGGGTCCAAGTTATTCTTGCCACCTCTCAGGGTCTCCAAGTTGAGGCAAATCTATTTCGGTAGAAGCCATTTCTCAAATTCGGAAAAGTGTGGTAAAATGTATATATTCTTTCCTGATTCTTCTTGGAGGCCCAGTATGGGCTACTATTGTCTGACAATAAAAGTTGTCAAACCATTGATGATGCAATACCCTGCGTTTCTGGACCTTTCTTAGGGGCGGCAGCTGAATCGCACTTTGGGGCTGAAAAGTTGGTTCTTCTACAAAGCATTCTGAACAAGGCAAGGTTTGTTGAATGCCTTCACCATCTCAGCCAGAAACCGCGAAAATTGATATTAATGCGAAGTTCTACATGGTTTCTACCTCCCGAAATGGAGGCTCAACCGGCTCAACCCTTCTGAAATACCATGAAATACGGCGCGAATGAGTCCAAATCATCTCTCTTACAATCTCCCAACACCCATCCCATCTGCATCCATAACCGAGATACGAAAATGATGATAGACATGTACTTGGCAGATTTGCCTCACATGGCAAGTGGATGACCCTGGGGTTGTGGTTCTGGTTCACCAAGTGCCTCTGCCAGGAATGGCTGCAATTGACGAAGTTCTAAATAGGAGGCTGCAGGAGCAACATTCTGTCTCTAAGCTATTAATATTTATATATATATATTCCAAAAATAGGGTCGATTATCAGGGTCCTCGAATGTCCTCGAATCTCATATTATAGGAGCAACGCCTCTCATCACAACCCAACATCCTGCAAAAATCTGCAGAAGATCTTCCCCCTTTGGAAAATGCCAATCCCTTGACGTTCCATTGCCATCTTCCCAAGTGAGAAGTCAACTCAGTTGAAAATCCCACGACTCATCAGCATCCAACATTATATATATATATAAATATGATACATTGTCATACCACCGTGGCGGTTACTGTAACTCACGATTTCTCCAAGCCGAGGTACTGCTGGTTGGTTCCTCCAGGAGCAAATAGGTCTCCACCCTTATGGGTTGATGGCCTCAAAACACCGGTGTTGGGAATGCATTTCCAGAACTGGGGAAGTGAACAACAAGAACTGGTTCTGGTGAACCAAAAATATCATCTCAAAAAAAAACCTTCCGTTCATATAATAAACACCCCCTGTAAACCATGGCAATTTGCCATGTCGGAGATGACATCACATATGACTTGAATATACGGATGAACCATACCCTGGGGGCCTTCGTTAAAGCCCTGCAAGTGGCGGAGAATCACCCCATCAACCAACTGGCCAAGCCATTTGTTTACCTCCGTTGGCTCCAGAGAGCCGAACCGTCGAACCGGGGATAGGAGATTCGATGTGAATCGTATTGAATAATGATAATGTGAGTAAAGCAGGCAGTCAACCATCTCCAAAACTACCAATAAATTACCATAAATGATCATTGTTATGGGTCTAAACCATTCCCAAATTCGGGTTCCATCCATGCCCCATGGAAACCAGGATGACCCAGACCCCATGGGTCGCCCTGCGCGCGGAAAAGCAGAAGCGCGGTGAACGCGCCATGAATTCGCTCCGCATCCGGGAAATCTCCATCGAATCCGGCCTCAGTGTGGGCTGCGGCGATAAACCTGGTTTCTGAGTCCACTTTGACAGATTCGCATCTTTAAACTGTGCGAGTCAGAATTTGGCATGGCATTACATCAGGGGTTGATCAATGTGCCGAACCAAGGCACATGGATAGCCTGGCTTTGAAGGAGTTACTCTTCGCCTCAGCGACGAAAATGACTTGCATTGCCAAGGGGATAATGGGCCCACTACCCACATCTCCCGCTCCGCTAGGTCCCGCTAGGTGCGACATCGAACCTGATGTTAGGCTCAACAATAGACAATTGTCAACCATTTGGGGGCTAGAAGAAAATCGAGTAGGGCTATAAGTCACCAGTTTCATAAACCACAAGGTGGTGCCCCCCAGTTATAAGTTCACTTATGACCCCCATCACAGATATATAACATGTTTGCGTATATATATAGAAAAAGATATAGATATAGATATTAGATATAGATATAGATATAGATATAGATATAGATATAGATATAATATATATATACATATATTATTGATTAAGATATACAGCAAAGCACCACCTTGTACCATGCGGGGAACAAATTGCCGGGGGCTTCATCCATGGGATGTCGATACCCCAGTGAGGCCATACTAATCCCATGATATCCCATTCGTATAACCGCCATGTTCTGCCATCAAAATCCCCATTAAATCAAACATATCATCTCATTGATCAATACAAATTTTAATATCTCCAAGATGTGTATGTATGTATATATATGTGTGTGTGTGTGCGTGTGTGTTTTCGGAAAACTAAAGTTGGTTCCACTATGTTCAACTTACACCATGTGAACCCCGAAGTTTTTTGCCATTCTCTCTCTCCTTGTTTTCTCCGGGGCCGGCGCCGGCGGCACCCGCCCCGGCTCGCTTCGGGCCGGGGTGGCCTCTGTCTCCTGGGATCGCATTTACATGGTCAAACCAGAGGTTTGCAGTGAGGGAAACCCCTCAGGGAAACCATAGTACCCTCACATAATCTCACATATGAGGGGTTTCTCAAGGCGATAAAACACAAACAGCTGCAATTGTGTACTGGGCGTTGAAGGGATCAAATGTTTGGTCTTGTTGCCAACAATGCAGAAAAGTTGCACATTGGAAGTTGGTGTTTGGGTTGATCATCAAATTATATAGCAGCTGGTGGAACACGGCTTTTTCACCAACCAATCATGGTGTTTGCTTTAACAAACCAATTGGGTTTCAAGCTAACCCAAAAAAAATGCGCCAGAACACAGCCATTTATTTTCAAAAAGGCTTGAAACCCTGTCCAAATGGTGCTGGTTTCTGGATTTTTTCGCGCAATCTCACTGAGGTGCAAAAACATCATGGTGTCTGTTGAATTCGGCTGGTTTCCATTGCGCAACCCCTGTTCCCCTGTCAGGCAAACGAATAGCTAGTAAATGCAAACGTAACAAATAGTCACAGTGACCCTCAAAAATCAGGGCCCAGCGAAAACAAAGAAAACATGAGAGAATCCTCCCAAGTGGCAGTGTGTCAAAACCTTGTACCCCTGTAGTTCACATCAAAATAGCTGGGATTTATGGATGTTCATCCCCCTAAAAATGGTATTACCCTCTGGTAAACTAACACATCTATGGAAAATCACCATTTTCAATGGGAAAATCCACTATTAATGGTGATTTTCAATAGCTATGTTAAATTACCAGAGGGTAATAGGTATTGATCCATACCCAAGTGATTCCTTTTGGCATCCCAGTTGAAAACTCCTGAGCCTCGCCCTTCTCCATCGTCCTGCGCGCCATCCCTGGAGTCAAAATCCCTGTCATCGAAGGGATAGACTTTCTCGGAGCGTTCGGCTCCGGCATCCCTGCCACTGGGGCCATCCCCATGGAGATGGGGGGCTTACCCCCACGGCTTGAGATCACCATTTTGGGGGTGGTAAACCATGGTAAACCATGGTAAACCCCATGATAATCCACCCCCAAGTTTATCCGAAATGGTACAAACATGTACAAACTGACGGTCCGCAGAGTGGCTGGTTTTTTCGGGTTTACCACTTGGGGGCGCAGTTGAGGCTACAAATGGATATGACTTAACCATGCGTTTAATATCGTTTAATCTACTGTAAAACCCCACAGGTTGCAATATAAGCCCTATAGCCTATAACCATAACTATAGTCAGTTATCCATCCACTTATAACTAGAACTGCACTTCCAAGTGGTTGGTTGACGGTTGGAATATAAACCATACCCAAAATCACAATCTTTATGGCTGGGAAAGTTTGCCATCCCCACATTGTACTGCAATTCTTTATGACATTGGGTGAATCCCAGCCAAAACACTCATTTTGCTTGGGTGTACCCATTCTGTCTGAGTCTACCAAGGTTTTTTTCACCAGTTACGATCCGTGCCTCGGTTTTATCACTGTATTGGGGATGAATCCTATCCCCAATTTTTTTCCACACCCCCAGTGCCTTAGCTATGGAAAATCACCATTTTTAATGGGTAAATCCACTATAAATGGCCATTTTCCATAGCTATGTTAAATTACCAGAGGGTAAACCATGGTTTCGATAAAAGGGGCAGGGATTCCAAAGCCACACGCTTCAAAAAAAAACCGCCTCTCAGCGCAGTGCGCCGCTGCCAGGGCCATCGCTAAGTCGATTTTTTCCAAGTTGCGAGGATGAAAAATGTGGGCTGACTTTGCTAAAATGTGTATTGAAATGGCTCTTCAGTGATCCATAATGAATCAAAATGTCTTTTGATAGAGCTAATAGATCTGATCGCAATTGATCGTGGTCCTTTTCAGTGTCTTTGACGTTTTTGACTTGCTTTGTCTCGCTGTGCAGCTGAAATCTTGTCCCAATGAGCTACAAACTTGGCTGAGCCATGCCATTTTCCAAGCATATAGATGTAAGTTTTATGCATGTTTGCCATATATATATATATATGTGTGTGTGTGTGATGGTTAAACAGTGTTAAACCAGTGTTAAACCACCACATAATGAATCCCTCTTGCTTTGGAAAAATGCTGAAGTGTCCATTTGAGGTGGGATTACCTGCAGGATCGAACTTTCCCGCCCTCCGCACGTGGCGGTTTCAACTTGGGAACGTGGTGAAACTCTTCGAAGCTTGAACCAAAAAGGCGCCACAGTTTGCAACCTCCGAAGTCGCTGTAACAATGGATTAGTTTAAGGGAAAATCTACCGGAAACCATGCATTTTCCAATCAAATATAAGTTTTCCATGGTTTTCCTGTAAAAAATCCCTTAAACCAATCCATTGACTGTAACAAAGGAAGTTTCAAACAGCTATCAAACATCTTAGGGGGAGACAGCCACCGCGGCCATGTAATCAGAGGTCAACTCCTGTCAAGTTCAGAGAAACTGGAGCCGGCATTGTGAAAATAAAGGGGAGAAAGAAAAAAAAACGCCTCCAGCAAGTCAGCACCTATTCTGGCACGAGTACCTAGCGGTTCTGTGCCTTCGGCCAGCTTTGTATCTATGAAGCCCAGTTTCTCTAGTCATCCCAACATTCCAATGGATTACCAATGGATTACCAATGGATTACCAATGGATTACCAATGGATTACCATCATTTTCCCCCCTTAATTCAAAAGAAGGTCCATGCATTCGTGGCGTTGACACAGCGCCGCTGGTTTCTGGCTCGGGGTTTTTGATCTTCGTGGCTTCGTGGTCCATTTGCGTGGTCGCTTGGAGGCAGCCGGCTGCCGGCCCAATGGCCTTTCCCGTCATCACATGGGTGGTATGTTTAGCTATGTTCACCATCCCACATGGTAGGTTTATGTAGGTTTATGTAGATTTATGGCATTGGGTTTCCGACATTAAAAAAATCATTGTTCTGGGATTTCTCTGGTCTATTTCTATGATTTTCTATGTGTTTTGTAGATAAGAAGGCACACAGAGAGACAAACAGGTAGATAGATAGATCCATATACGGAGATTGATAGATGGATTACGTAGATTACATAAATTATATAGACAGGTTAGATGGGTCAGATAGACTAGATAGATGGAGATACGATAAGATAGATAAACTAGATAGAAGAGAATAGAATGAGTAGAGTGGAATGGAAAGGGAATGGAATAGAACAGAACTAGAATTAAAATATGATAGAATGGAGTTGAATTGAAACGGAACCGAATCGAATGGAATAGAATAGTACAGCATAGACATAGAACAGAACAGCACAGACCAGAAGAGAACAGAATAGAATAGAACAGAACAAAACAGAATTAGAATTACTAGAATAAGAATAAGAATGAATAAGAATAATAATTAAAGTGGAATTGGAATAGTAATTAGAATTGGAACAGACTAGAATAAGAATTGTGATTAGGACCATTAGGATAAGGTTCAGAATATTTCAGAATAGAGAAGATGAGCAGACAAACAAATAATAACAAATAGATATATCCATCACACATCATACTCAGTTACTATATCATACGATGGTCATCTAACTATGGACAATCTAAAGTATGACATGCCTATGATCTGGGTGCACGGACGTCCTTCCGGCTGGCTCCAACTCTGCTTGACAGGGAGCTGCCAGGGATCACCATCGCAAGTGGGGGAATAGAAGTACCATGAAGTACCTTTATCTTTGCAGCCACCTAAAACGAAATATATTAGAAGTACAGCACTTTTATCTGTCAACCACCAGTATCCTTGCTGTCCAAGTTCTACCAAGTTCCACCAAGTTCTGAAGTGACATCTCACAGGCTGTCTCCCCATCCATAGGCCAACACAGTTGAGTTCATCTACAAATACAATCATCCTGCCTTTGATCGGTGGGCTCTGGTTTTTCCAGCCAACCGGAATCCTGCTGTGGGAACTTATACCAACCGGACTAAACAAGAATCATCACGTCCAACAGGAATTCCATCCTTCAAAATCCGAATGCGCTTTTTGTTACCCTCCGGCAATTTAACATAGCTGTGGAAAATCCATTTTTTTTCGGGTAAATCAACTATAAATGGGCCATTTTCCATAGCTATGTTAGTTTACCAGCGGGTACCCATAGTTGTGGCAAACCCAAGAATGAACCATCCCAATTACCACAAACGGATGGGGGGTTTATGGCCTCGGTGTTACCGCACATCCAAAGAAGGTCATGCAAATAGCTCGGCTCCAAATGGCTCCAATGTTAAGCCCGATCTTAGAAGGGGGGTCATTTTACATCATAAACCTCACTTGGGGATGCGTAATTGTTAATCTAATTTTTAATTTACAGTATGTAAATACCACATTAATCAATATTTGTCAAACAGAAACCTGCTTGTTGTCATGGTCTGGTTGGTCTGAGATCTGTTTACCTCAATCTTTTCTAGACAATAACCAACATACCAGGATTATCAGGATTCCGAGTTTTCAGACGGATCATTCCTTCAGGATGACGATAGCCAAGGTGTCAGACCGCCAGTATGGCGGTGGCGTTGCCAGGACCTTTCAAGCATAGGTTTTGGCTTGGCACTGGGATCGCAAGCATTCTACAACCCCCAACCTTTTTTAGAAGTTGGATGCTGTCACCGTGGGATACCTTGTGGGATGGGGTAGATACAGCCAGTGTGTAACACATGAATAGGAATAAGAAACTATAGCCTGTATCATATCAATCTCTATCAATTTATTTTTATGCATCTACGTATACATTATACATGTACCTATCATAGACAGAAACATTTATATCACAACTACATACAAATTCTCATCCTCACCCCTTCCATCGCCCCGGGCTGCCCCGGGCTCCTCAAATGCCCCAGCTGGGCACCCGCCGCGGCGACGCGGACCGCGACGGCACCTCCCGCGACTCCCGCGGCTCTCGCGCCGCCGCTTCCGCGAGGCGCTGGAAGGCCGTGGCGGCACGCTGCAGCGAGGGGCTTGGGGGATCCGCCCGGTGCAGCCCGCAGAAACGACCTGGGGAAGCAAGGTTGGTACTTCTTAAATAAACAAACACACACATGTATAATATATATATACATTATATTATATATATATATATTGTATTATCTTGTTATATCTTGTTTTACTGTAAATTTGGGGTGGTTGAAGATCAAATCCGGCCAAATTGGTGGTGGGCTTAGCACCTTGGCCTGCTAAGAAAAGTTAGGTTTAGTGAGGTGAACTTGCGACCTGGCGCAGAGAAATTGGCAGTTCAACAAAAAATCTGTGATAGGGCCATGAAAAGCTGTGGACCCTGATGGAAACAGTGAAAAAATAGATTGCAGACCTCAATGATCCAAACAGTGGGACACCATGTGGCCAATTCGGGAGTTCTATTTGGCCTCATTTCACCCCAGTTGCCGGGGAAAACGGATCAGTCGCACATGGCATCATGGCCTGTCTGGAACCCCTGAACCGAGCGACAGTACATGGAGTCGGGCAAGAAGAAGTTCTGGCAGTTCCAACATCTATGTGCCTCCCTTGGAGATGGTGGCAAGGACGGTGGGCGCCAAGGGCCGCCCATTGAGCCAAGGGCGGCTGGTTCTGGCTCAAAGTCCTCGAACAATTCATATTGGTCTGACAAGACGTTCGAAGGTCTTGTAGACAGCTGTGAAACGATCGTCATCAGTCATCATCATCATCATCATCGTCGTCCTCCTCCTCCTCATCATCACCATCATCACCATCATCTCAATCAACGTCATCATCGTCATCATCGTCATCATCGTCATCATCATCATCGTCGTCGTCGTCCTCATCATCATCATAATAATAATAATCATCATCATCATCATCATCAGCCTCATCAGCCTCATCCTCATCCTCATCCTCATCATGCTCCTACTCATCCTCATCATGCTCCTACTCATCCTCGACTGCAGCCTGAGCCTGTCCAGAAAACATCCCCAACTCACCAAGCAAAATTCCACCACTATTCCTATTCATCTTTTCCACGTGGGAATGGATCAAATTTAGATACAATGCAAGCGCGGCGCCGGATTCACTCAACATAGCGTCTTTAACATTGTGAAACCAACGGGACGGGGGTTTGCAAAAAGAACAGATGGTTACAGTAATACTAAAACTAAAACTAGCCATTCCAATCTGTGGTCGGTCCTTCAGAATCTTAACCCATTCCCAAACCCAGAATCCATCATCATCCATCATCATCCATCTTTCCCTTCAGGTATGGTCAGTCACAAACCCAGTCAAATCCATCATCATCCATCTTTCCCGAATCTTTCCCTTCAGGTATGGTCAGTCACCAACTCCCCAACTTTCCGTCCTCCATGGGATGTCCCGGTAGATATCCAAAGCCATAGGAATCGTTGTGCCTCGGCCGCCGGGGCCGCGACTGCGGCTGGGGCTCCGCCATCCGCGGCGCGGGGCGCCGCAGCGCACGCAGCTCTGCGCCGCGCCCCGTGGGGCGGCCTGTGATGTAGCTGCCTCAACCACAAAGAACAACAAAAATAAGAAAAATTGGAAATATAACTAGGTGATACTAGGTGTATATCATGGATCTATCTGTCTGTTTTTCTATCTGTCTATCTGTCTCTGTCTATGTCTGTCTGCCTTAGACCTACCACTCAGGCTAAATTGAGAAACACTTGATCACAAGTTGTGTGATTCACAAACCACAGCACCGTCAAAACGGCAAAAAGAACAAAGAAGCAGACCCTTTGGCAAAGAAACATGACAACCAGAAATCCCCAAAGCCAAGAACAGCATTTTCACAATCACAACCAATACCCTCCGGTAAACTAACATAACCATGGAAAATCACCATTTTTAATGGGTAAATCCACTATAAATAGCAATTTTCAATAGCAAACCGGTAGTTTACCAGAGGGTAACCGGTAATATTCCCATAGGAGCACCGGAGCCATTGGGCATTTCCACTGTGGCTCTGGTGATCTCCGGCACACTGCTGGCCCTCACCACTGTGCGGGCGGGGGCAATGGAGCGCGTGGGTGGAGCCCGAGGGGTAGCGGCCATGAGCTCCAACAGACCGTTGCGTTCGAAGTCGGAGAGGAACGGGGACAGCCTGCGGTTCAATGGCTACCCTCTGGTAATTTAACATAGCTATTGAAAATCACCATTCTTAATGGGAAAATCCACTATTAATGGTCATGTTCAATAGCTACGTTAAATTACCAGAGGCTAGGTCATATATCTTCCGAGAATTTGTTAGTTCCATGAGTTTTTCTTTCCGCGGTGGAATCCAAATCAGATGGCGATGTGTTTTGGTTTCCATCCCCGTCCGTCCACGCTGGTCTAGATGGGCCTCACATCCTCAACTTGCTCCTGAAGCGGACACTGGCTCTACTTAGAAACTTTGGAACATGTAGCAAAACACTTCGTTTTTGCAAGGTTTCTGTAATATGCAAAATGTGGTAGCAACATCTATGGGCCAATGAGGGACTTTAGAAACAGTTCAAAACTCTGGAGGCACCTTAGAATGACGGGCCCCAATGAAACCAGCAATGATGTTGGGTAATGACCCGGTGGTGAGAAACTGTGCAGAAATTCACGGCTGGCAACTGGCTAATAGTTCCCTGACCTATGGCTCTAAGGCTTGTCCTACCCCCAAAAAATGGAGAAAATGCAAATGTACTTTCATGACTTCATGATAGATAGATTTAAATATATATTATACTTATGTAAGTATACTGTACCTCTATATAATATATATATATAATATAATATATCGTGAAGTGATTGGTGAGAATAAGCTCGATCGGCAGCTTGGGATGCCTTCCACATGAAACCGCTTCGTATAGCTGCAGCCAATCTAATCTGCCCCGTCTCCCCCATCTAGCCCCGTGTGGCCTCAGCCATTCCAATGGAAAATCGACACATCATCAAATCATCAAAAAGAATGGACAAAATCATCAGAAATCAAGTTCACTTTCATGAATTACCAGGTCATATAATAGTATACACATTATATACATACATCATTCTACATCTACAATCTACACATATCATTACAGTCCTATCCTATCAGCTACATATTTACTAATACGTAGCCTCTGGTAAACTAACATAACTATGGAAAATCATCATGTTTAATGGGTAAGTCCACTATTTCAATGGCCATTTTCAATAGCAAACTGTTAGTTTACCAGAGGGTATATTTACTAATCTATACCCCCAGCATCCCAATCTCCCAACCTCCATCTCAAAGGGCATCGTACTCAGATCCGATGCCAACACCGCCCGCACCACGGCTGAGGCTAGGGAGGCACGCTGTTGGGGATGCAACTCCTAAGGCGCCCCATGATGGGTGGTTTAGGCTGGTTTGGGATGGTTTTGGATACCTTAGAAATGCTCGGTTTATGCTTGGTTTATGCTTGATTTATGCTGGTTTTGGTTGGTTCAATGCCCTGAAAACGGATGAAAGATGGTAAATGAGTGGTATTTACGGCGGCTAAATGGAGTATGAAATTTGAAGCACGATACATCTGCGAGCGTCTTGTGGGAACAAATTTCACCAACTAGCAACTAGTTCACGCTTGTTGATTTTCTCACAGAAGCCATCATACCAGTCCACATTTGCAGGGCACACTGCAGAACATGCCAGTGATAGCCCTGGAGAGCTTACTCTTGAGCTGCCAAGACCCTGCAAGCACAGGTGGCATATGTCTTACCCTTGCCATCCCTTGCCTGTGTTGGCAGACGTACGCTGGGGCTGCCAGGTTCACCAGAGCAGATGTCTTGCAGCACGCGCACGAAGACCAGCAGACGCATCAAGTTCAGCCGCGGCAATGAGGCGGCCAAGGTCAGGGTGATCTGATCTCCTCGGCTGCGGTCGTCCTCCCGTCCCAACCAATGGAAGCACTGAGATCCGGATCATCCAAACTCCATGTCGGTTCCCTGGTAAAAAAATGGGGGTCTGAAAATATGGTACCCAGGGTACCTTCAAATCTCCTGGTTTTTCAAATTCAAACATTGAACCCCCCCCCGTTTTCTATGGTTCTATGGTTCACCGCCCCAAGGCCCAAGTTTCCCAGGCCATGCTCTTGCTCGTGCAGAAACACCAGGCGTTCCAAGATCTCTCGCCAGGAACCGCTCCGCAGCAGGGCACCTGGCTGCGAAGCTGCAGAGCTCATGGCAGGAGTGTGCCACGATTATACAGACTTAAGAAACAAAAGTAGTGATACAATTGAATATTAATGGAATATGAATGAAGATATGGCGACGAAATCCTCTCAAAAGTTCATGTTCGGAGGTTTAATGATTCTTGTTGGGTTAAGTCCACCTTGATGGAAGGCTGGGATAGGATAGATAGGAATAGATAGGATAGGTAGGATTGGGCACCAGAGGCTACATAACCTGAAGACGACCTCGGGCGGTTGCAACTCAAGTTGCAGCCCTCTCTGAAAATATTGGACCTCAAACTTGGAGGCCGAATCTCTGTTTTATTCGGCTTCCATAAGGTCGACGAGGTTGCTGGATACTATTGACGCATGTAGCGCGGAGTCACTTCCAATAGCTTTGGGCCGCCTCACTCACAAATTTGAAGACGCTAACCTTGCAAAGAGAAACCCACAAGAGCATCCCTGTTCCCTGTTTAGTGCTCCCGAATCTGGCCCAAAATCACTAGAGTTCAACATCGCATTGAAACCCATGGAATAATTTGTCGTCGTCGCCGTCGCTATTCATTCCATTTCCAGCCAGAGGTTGCCAGCTGCCTCATCATCCACTAGGGTCACAAGGGTTATCAGCCCTGGTGATGCACCTTTCCAACCACCTGAAATTCAATTCCGGCACCTCCTAGTCACTCCAGTCTGGTGTAGTCACCTCAAGATATCTGATAGAAATCATGTTTGTTGGATTTTGTTGGTCAAATTTTACCATGACTACGTCTGTTTCCAGCCCTTTTCGGTACATGTTTGGGTGCTTCCAATTGATTACATACCCCGAAATTTAGCATCGAACTCAACATTGATGTTATTTTTTCATTGTATTTTATTTACTTGTATACAGTATCTCTTTTCGTATCATCACTAAAGAATCAGGGAGCCCCATCCCCCCGGCACCAAGTTTGGCATCCGTCTGCAAGGGCCGCGGCGCATTTAGCGCGGAGCCCCGGCCGGGGGTCTCATCACGGCCACGCAGGCTTTCATGGTACCTGGGAATTTGGCGCGACGCCACAGAAACGAGAAAAACTGAGTGGAAATATCACCCATGATACCCTTTTTTAGAGAAAAGTGGCCTTCCAACTTCCTATTTGGCGGGGTCTATGTTGGAGGATGGTGGATGGTAGTTGGCCCACGAAAATGATGAAGATTTGAATGTGCTGTTTGACTTCCAAACGAAGGATTTAAAGGATGCTGTCACAATTTTAGATCCTGGCATTTGCCAAACACCTTCGACCTGAACGCCGATCAATTGCTCCCCCATCCCAAAGAGGCACAAGAAAAAAGCCTTCGACCCCACCTTCAATCCCTTCCATCCCTTCCATCCTTTCCATCCCTTCCCCAGGGCACATCTCCAACAAGCAGCAGGTCATCTCTCGCAACAAGGCGCCACACCAGGGCGCCTTCGCCTCGCTGATGCCTCGCTGCAGCTCCCCGGCCATGCTGCGCAGCACCTCCGCCTTCTCGGCAACCGTCAGGGCGCGGCGGTGGTGACGCAGCCGGCAGTCCAGGCCCAGGACGTCGAAGAGGAACGCTAAGGGCTCGGCTCCTTGGCTGGGACTCAATTCGTAGCTCCAGCTGGCTCCCCATTTTAGGAATATGGATCCCCATAGCTCCGTAATTGCCCCCTGCTTACAGAACAGTTTTGCAATTGATGTATTTTTATCTTATGGTCTTATGATGTCTCATTGTGATAACTGATATATAAATAAACATTATTAGCGTCAAAGCTGATTTGAGGCCATATGTGTGATGGTTCCCTCGTTTTTTGCTGGGAGAAAATGGATGCGGAAATTGGGCTCATCCAAAGAAATAGCAATGGCCTTGTTGTCTGAGTTCATGAAGATGTTTTTTCCAGTGATTTCCTCCTTTTCCCCCATTTTTATCCATTTTTCCCATAGTTTTCCCAGCTGCTGCCCCAAGTGGCGCGTCACTTCATAGGCCAGAGCCTCAGCCCAACTGCTAGGCCCATGGGGTCGCAGCCGCTGCTCCAGTTGACGCCGCAAAGCCTCCTCCCCCATGGTGGCCAAACTCTTCGTGGAGCCATTCCTGGAGGTGAAAATCCCCAAAAAAGGGCTCACTTGGTGGTGATGCTCCTGATTTTCATGGGATTTGGGGAAAAAACACAAGTTCGGAAGAAAAAAAAAAACGTTTTTTTGGATTTGTGTCTGAGTGGTTTCTTTGACTTGGTTGGGATGCGTTGATGGATTCTTGTCGGTCTGGTTGTGTTGAAAGTTGGCGGGTTCTTGTTGGCGGATTGTTTGGGGATGGAAAGCTGGATGAAAATTGGAACATTGAAGCAGAGTTTGGGGGGAAATCCTGTTGCTAGGTGGGAGATTATTTTCCCACCTTAAGTCAGGGTTTGACAATGTGTTGCCCATGTTTTCCCAACATCCTAAAAATAACAATATCATTGTTCTACCAAACAGTTTGATGCGAACATTGGAGGAAGTTGGACGAGAAGAGTTCTACAACAGGGAAAAGGGGCCAAGAAAAAAACACCATCCAATTCGATGAAATGCCAGATGTTTCATGATATTTCTGGGAAGTTGGGATGCAGTCGCCATCGACCTTGGGGAGTTTGTTTCTCGCCGCCACCGAGGTACAACACCGCTGAGACGTTCAGCGCCCAGAAGAGCTGCCCATTGTCCTCTGCCACTTCCACCAGCTCCCGCAGCTGTCGAAAGACTTCACCACGCATGGCAGGCGATATGGGGCTGGGGGAAAGCAGTGGTGGCATCTATAGAAACTTAGGATAACCTGGGGGGTTAGGAGGGCTACAGGATAGGGTTGAGCAAGATTTTGTTCAAGATGCTCTGGCTTCCGGCATGAGTGGAGTTGTGCAACATCAAGGATTGAGAAAAAGGTCGGTTCTGTAGACAGTGCATTTAAGCTCGTCACAACCCTTGACGGACTTGACGGACTATGGTCCGAAGTAGATGACAAGAGGAAGAAATTGACAATGCGGCATCATATAAACAAATCTGAATAGGCCCTGCCGTGCCACACACTATTCAACAATATTCTTATGACCCTTGTTTAATTTCAGCAGCCACTGGCAATTGAACATGCGCGGGTTGTTCCTGTGACGTATCCAGTCTCTTCTTCCTCCTCTGAGCCAAGTTCATCCGGAAGCACAGAACGTGGTAGGGCTCAAGCCGAGAAGAGAATCTCAAGAAGTACGACCTCACAACCTGTTTGGTGGGTTTAGAATGGCCATGGCCATTGTGAAATTCGAACCTGAAAACCTTTCCATTTCAAGGGGCCCCTGTCGCTCATGTTTTTCCTCCTGTTCTGAAAGCAATTCTCGACATTGGCCTTGCGCCGGTCGCTTGTTGGAAGACGACCCCCTGTGGCTTGCGGACCCCTGAAATTCAGGTGATGAAACAACTTCAGTGATCAATGCCTGCGCTGGTGCCTGTAATAAGTTCATCAAATTCCAGATGTTTCTTTGGGGAAAAAAACCCTCACAGTCCTCACAGTTTAACAAAATGTTACTGTGAATGTAAAGCCAGACTTTGGACTTGCAGGTTGTGACATTTACCGGGCCACTCAGGCTCATGAGTTGTCAGAGTGCGAAACAGGTGCGACTCGTTTCTCCGGTGGTTTCCCCCTTTAGTTTGTTTACATTGGTAGCGGAGCCGCTCCAGGCGGCTGTCAAACCTGGACAAAGATCTGCCATAGCCGTTGCTGTGGCGGCCTACGCTGCGGAGGTGACTCATGCCGTCTCCCACGGAGCCTGCTGCTGAGGTCGACGGTGGCTCCGCCTCTGATGAGTCCGGTGGGGGCAACGATGATGCTGCTCTTGGGGAAGAGACTCAGCAGAGGTCTACGGCAAGATGGACCGATGAGGACTGGAGGTTGTGGAACTCCGGGGGTTGGTGGGAGGCAGCTAGGAATAGGGCACCTTCGACGGAAACCACCCCGACACCTGATGGGGAACACTCAGATGGCCATGGAACTGGGTATGTACGTAGGTCGTATACCACTAGGTCTTCTGACCCTTGGTTGAACCCTTGGAAAGACCCATGGACTAGTAGCCAACATGGGAGTCAGAGGGATGAGGTTCCTGATGAACGTGGAGGTGGCAACGACAAGATCGTGGCCCCAGAGTTTTCTGGGGAAGAGGACCGTGATGGAACTCGTGCTCGCAGCTACTTGAGGAAGATCGAGGCATGGCGGAGGGTTACCAGGCTCAAACCCAACAAGCAGGCCTTGGTCTTGTACAACGGCCTCACTGGTAAAGCATGGCATGATGCTGAGGAGATCGATGTGAAGATGCTTGACTCCAACGACGGTGTCGAGAAGTTCATCGGCTGGATCACCCAGCGCTACCTGGACAAGGAGGTCGTGAAGGCGGGCAGGTACATGAGTGACTTCTTCAAGCTCTTTAAGCGGGGCACGAACCAGGACATCAGGGACTACAACAGCGAGTTCGATCGCCATCTTACGAAGCTCAAAGAGGTTGGCTGTGTTTTGCCGGGAGTCTGCAGCTCATGGTGGTACATCGACAAGCTGAGGTTGGACAATGCAACGGAGTTGAGCCTCTTGTCATCCGTCAACAACCAGTATGACTTGGGGCGATTGCAAGAAGCTGCAGTTGTGCAGGACCGCATGAACCGGCGCCTTTGGGAGACCGGGCGGAGAAGTGACAACAAGGACAACAAGAAGAACCAGCAGGCCTACATGACTGAGCTTGACGACATCCCTGAGGACATGGAGGACTTCGAGGATGCCGAGGACTTTGACGAGACCTACGTCCCTGACGATGAGGACCCTGAAGCCCACGAGGCATTTGTGGCCTTTCAGAATGCCAAGGCGAAGTACAACAACGTGCTGAAGGCTCGTGGCACTACTTTGACTAAGAGCCGTGAGGAAGCTCTTAGTCGAGCGAAGGCACGATCTTTCTGTTCGGCATGTGGCAAGAAGGGCCATTGGCATAAGGATGCGGAGTGCCCCAAGAACAAGGGCACGGGAGCTGCAGTGGCTCCCCATGTGACCCACGTCGCCTTCTATGCGGAGGGCACCCAGTTGGACACCATCGTGGACTGTGCGTGCAGCCGCACGCTGGCGGGAACTATGTGGTGCAGGAAGTACATCGAGCTGGCGAAGGACAACGGCATCCCCTACATCATCATCAACCAGGACGAGACCTTCAAGTTTGGTGGGCCGAAGCTCTACCCGTCCAAGAAGGCGATCATCGGGTGGCTGGCCATTCAAGGCCGTTGGTTTTTGATCAAGATAGCTCTGGTGGCAGCACAAGTGCCGCTTCTCTTGAGCCGGCCCGTGCTGGGCTCACTTGGAATGAACTACAAGATGGACATCAATGTGGCGGACTTCACAAAGCTTAGCCTTGAGCATGTCAAGCTTGATTTCACGACTTCTGGACATCCCAGAGTCGATGCTGTGAATTTTGGACCAAAGGTCCCGCTCTGGCCGGAGAACATCGACTGGAGTGTGACAGAAGTGCACATCCCCGACACGGCATCTGCTGCGTCCCGAGCATACATGGCGAGTGCTGCTTCTGTTGGGCGGGTCCACTTCTTTTACCCCAAAGTACATGGACACATTTTTGACATGCTCACCCGTGACACATTGCCGAGTGAAACTTTCCTACATTGGTGGAACCAACAAACACATGTACGAGACTTTTGGGTGGAAGATGATGAATACATGGTGAGGGTACACGTGACACCACGTCGCACATGTTTTGACCCTGGACGTTGGAACACATCGGATGACACTTTGAGGACAAACCTTTTGAAGGAATTAGATGATTTCAGGGAAACGACATGCGTTCCATGCTATGGCAATGGCATCACACATTGTCTTGAACACCGGTGGCGACATGATTCTTCACCACGTGCTGACTTCTTGTGGATCGGCCGCAGCCGTTTTCGTCGTCGACGCACGACGGAGCAAACCTGCTGCCCCACAATTCGATCTGCTCCGGATGTCCAGGACCGCTCCCAAGTCGCCATGGAAGATGACTCGTGCGGAGCTCATCCAACAGCTGGAGGATCTGGACATCCCAGTGAGGTACGAGTGGACTGTGCCAGAGCTGAGGGCGACTCTCTTGGAGACGCTGGACACCAAGGGGGACCACACCTACAAGGCGGTCGGCATCTCACACATGTCGCTGGACGCCTTGAAGGAGAAGTGCAGCCAGGAGGGCATCCTCTTGCCGCCGCGTCCCTCACGGGGGTTGCTCATGAAGCTGCTGCGGGAGAACACTCCACCGACCGGCGAGGAGAAGGTGTGCTTCGGGAGCTACAAGGGCTTCATGTACAAGGAGGT
>Ga0126342_10007721_pt1 | contig 19251 bp, 17 predicted proteins | sample Cyp1metagenome_FD_92528 | JGI IMG/M metagenome (GOLD analysis project Ga0126342, IMG submission 92528) | Coral microbial communities from Lord Howe Island, Old Settlement Bay, Australia - Cyphastrea 1 metagenome | ecosystem: Host-associated > Invertebrates > Cnidaria > Coral ... | reverse complement strand
TGCACAGCTGTGCTCGTCAAGTCAAGTTCCATCACCTTTTGCAGCTACCAGCAGAAAAAAGGAGTTTTGCGTGGAAGAACGCATGAACATCATTTGCGTGTGTGTAATGCGAAGCTCAAGTGCTATAGACATTCGTATATATATATATATATATAGACCATTTGAGTCTTGAAACCATTTGAAACCCAATGGTCACTTGGGGATCCTTCGTTTTAAGGGTCCCCAGCAAGTCGACAGGCCCGTGGCCAGACCAGCCCTGGTGCTGGTGCTTTGGAAGCCCTGCAGGGATTGCCAGCTGATGTGCTGCAAAGTTGGATACTTAGGATCTGAGCTGCCACTCCTGGAAGTTGATCTTGGATGTTGATATATTAAATTATATTCAAAAATATAGTGTGTGTGTATATATATAATTATATATATATATATATATTATACAATATTGGCCACATATACAAATACATTTATATTGATCAGGAAATTGATGGAAATCCACCATTTTTATCCCTTTTTCAGGGGAATCGATTGAGATCTTTCCCTACTTTTTGTCCCAGGCAAGTTGATGAACATTGTCCTGGACGTGGCACAGGGTGTGTTGGGTGACTTTTCGGACTTGCTGTTTTTCACCGAGTTTTTTGGGGGGGTTCCAGAGCTTAGTTGGGACCCAAAAAAAGCTGGATGCGTCATGGACAATCCGAAAATAACATGGATGATTTGTGGGTAACCCCAATTTGGAAAACCTCCATGTATAAATCACCAATAAGCTGGAAAAATGATGAAAGATGTGAATTTTGTTTTGGGTACCTCTATTTTAGGAAATCTGCATATCAAGATACATCAAGATCGATGATTGACCTCAGGCATTGTGAAAATCTCAGATGTTCCACAATCTCATTGCTTTCGATTCTATGATTTCTATGGCCTAGGATGCACAAAAAACCGACCAACCCCCATTTCTTAGCCGCCCAAAAAATTGGAATTGGGGATTTCACTGTGATCCATTGCTCTCCGGCATTTCAGCATAGCTATGGAAAATTGCTCATTTAAAGATGAATCACCTATTGAACATGGTGATTTTCCAGTTCGCAAACGGTTAAGCTACTGGAGAGTATGCCAGTCATCTGAGGTGAAAGTTTGGAGGAGGATGCTCCTCTGATGGAGTCGGGTCTGGATTCTCTTTCTGCGGTGGACTTCCGCAATCAGGCAGGTCGATGCATCTTTTAGTCAGGTTCTGACTAGCAGATATTCTGTTCTGACTATCTTCAACCGCGGGATGATGATGCCAATTGACTAACAATCTTTTTGGATGGACACCAACTCGACATGAATTTCCGGGTAGGGTAGGATTCCAAAAGATGACCCTGGAAGAATATGTGTGCGCCTGTGACACGCAACGCAGCAACGCTATGCAACACTCAAAGAGTTGGTAATTCCAGCAGTTTTATGTGTTGAAGACTGAAACAAGGACGAACATGGATGTCTCCATCATTGGGTAGATCGAGAAGATCCAAAAAAAGCCCTTTTCCATTACCGATCGTCCCTGATCGAATCCTACCAAATAGCTACAAGTCGAACGTGACTAATCCATGCAATATTAATCACATTCCCTCATCATGAACCTTCCTAAACGGGTTTTCAAGATACTGTACATAGATTTCCACATGGAAATCAAATGTGGCATTGGACAATCTCTTATCTTTTCAGATGAGTTTCCCATGGAAAACCTCCATTTCGTTCGGGCTTTCCCAGCCAGCCATCTTTGATTTTGTGACAGCTCAGGTGGCGAAGCAATTGCCAGGGCTGAAGTTGCCGAACACCTTGATGTTCGACTATCCCAGTCCACAGGTGCGGTGCAACCTTGATCAGGATGTTGTGCAACTAAAAAAAGAAATGGCAACCCCTTAGTTAGATGATATCGCAATGAGCAGACTTCCCATATTTGAGAGGTACATATAGGATCATATAGGATCATATGCTTATATGTACATGTTTGGTTGCAAATGGTGGATCCGATGGCCATGAGAGTGAATAGTGTTCAGGAAAAAAACGCATTGATGTCTGGCAACATTCCGCCTGAGACTAGGTGCACATGTACTTCTAGATCAAACAGTCAAACATATCAAGTTGTATTTATTGTAATCAGTGGAATCAGCCTCTGGGCAGCTGGGCTTGTCACAAGAGACCCAGAATTTCTATGAACCCCCATGAAACTCCTACCATTCGGCGGAATTTGCCACAGGCCATCGCCAAGTACGCTGCTGCCCAGCTGGCTCCAGCCGCTGCGCCAGCCCCTGCCGTGCTGCGCGCAGCACCAGTGGCGGGTGCGGAGCGGGGGCCCCTGGCGGCCTTGTCCACCGCCTGCCGATTTCCAGCGGGCGGTGAGGATCCAGAAATCTTCTGGACTGCACTGGCAGCTTGGCCTTGACGAGCTGATATGGGTGGAACTTCGAAACTTAGAAAGGTTTGGAAACTTACTGTAGATATATCTGTTAAATTTATGGATTACGAAGGGTGTACCTCACTACATGGAATAAGGCTTGGCTGGTTGATGGTTTCACCGTGGCTTCCCATCACTAATTAATGGGAAGCTTGGGAAGATGGTTGGCCAACCCACTTGGACCGTAGTGGTCCGTCTTTTTGGGCCTGTGCTTTGGTAGTGGGTGGTTCAACTTCCCATCCATGGATTGGTCAAACATTGGGTCACACAAGTGCTGTTTTTTGTGGAGATGGAGCCACAGCTGGATTCATGGCTTGGAGGCTCCTTACCAGAGATGACATGTCACAGTGGTGCGAACTTAGGTGCAGAAGACAGATGGTGTGACAGAGATTCCCTACGATCGCTGGGATGTGGATGAATACTTCGATCCATCGCCCAATGCAGTGGGACGCATCTTGGGCAGCAGGGCGCTAAAAGTGACTCTCTGGGAACGAATACCCTCTGGGATGTTGTGGCCATATGTTTTTTTTTCATGGGATTTTATGTTTTTTTTTCAATGGGATTTAATGGAGATCTAATGGGATTTCATGGGATTTGAATATAATACCCTCTGGTCATTTAACATAGCTATTGAAAATGGCCCAGTCGAAATAGTGGATTTACCCAGCTAGAACATGGTGGATCTTTCCATAGTTTTGTGTATGTTTACCAGAGGGTACCACCTGAACATATGTATTACTTACTTTGCCCGGACGTTTTTGCCAATGTGACGTTTTGAATGAAAGCCATCCTTGTGTCATCAGTTTTAAAACCAACACATGCTGATCAATCCATAGGGGTACCCTTTGCTGTACAAGGAACCGCTGATGGTTTGATGACCATATCCCATATCATATCCCCAAATTTTGGTTACATATCCGCACTATCATATCTCCATGTGTGTTGCCTTATCCGACATTTTCCCATATATATATATACATATATATATATACATATATAGATATATAGTCTCATCCATTCCCATTCCAGCACACCTGGCCAGGTATGTACGTCCGCCATGCGGCCTTCATCCAAAACGCCGACTGCTTTGATGCCATGCTCTTTGGCATCTCGGGAGCAGAGGTGCCTTGGGAGGGGCTGAGATGGGCTGAGGCATGGGGGTCACGGTGCTGTTTTTTTGATGATTCTACAATTGGGTATGTCTGAAAATGGGGTATACCCCCAATTATAGCCATTTAGTAGGGATAATGATCATTAACCATTGGGTGTAGGGGTACACTATTTTCAGACAAACCCAATTCTGTCGGGAAAGTTCTACTTCCTAATCTTTGCATATTTGTTCGAAATCGATGTGAATATGAGAGGGTTTCGAGTGGAATTATTCAAACAAATTCGCTTTACATACTGGTCAATGTGACGCAGTGGAACTCAGCCCAGAAAACTGACAGGTTAGTATGGGACTAAATCTCATGTTCATCTTGAGGCTTCATGTGATTTTCTGAGGCTTCAAACCAGGAACTATAGCATACTATAGCCATAGCAGGCATGGAAACCTTGACAGGCGGCTAGCATGGATCCACAGCAAAGACTTCTGTTGGAGTCTCTTGGCGTCAACCATGCGTAGACCATGGCTTGGTCAATGGCTGGGCGTTTGCCTCCGCCAACCCATAGCTTGGGGTTGTAAACTGCTCTAAAGGTGGTACTGGGTTGAAAGTTCCCCCCAAAGAGATAGAAATACATTGGGTCTGCCGCATTAATTCCTGTCGGATTGAGACACGCAGAAATTCCGCAAAGCCTAGGATTGTGCAGGAAGCCTTCACTTCCGCAAAGGGTTTGCTGGCAATTGGTGGCGACACCTCTCCTTTGACCAACAAAGACATTGGCAGCTTTGTGGGAGAATGCAACAACGATGCTCAGCACGGCGCTGTTTCAGCTTGCAGCTTTACCCTTTCGACATGCTTTCGACCGTTTTACGAATCATGTTGTCGTCACATTTTGCAACATTCAAGTTATTTTTTGTGTACAGTGTGTGTGCAGTGTCCAGTTGAGAGAAGAATCATCTAATCATTTAACAATCGTCACCATCTACGAGGATTGGGGCCACTTCAAGAACTTGGAGACTGAGAAGATGAATCCCAGCTGCACGGTGCTGCCGATGTTTAGATGATGTTGAGGCTATAGGCTATAGGCCATCACTGGGGGTCATCGTTTCGCACCTGAACGATAGTAACATAAGCAAAGATAACAAAACCATACTGAGTCCTTTCCAAATCATTGAAGACATGACATCTAGCCACATTTCAGGAACAGCAATGCACCACCAACTCATCCAACTGCAGCCACCAGGAATCCCTTCAGTGGAACGGGCGGTTCCATGTCCATTTCCTCCAACCGCCTGGCCTATGTCTTCGGCTTCCGCGGACCCAGCGCCTTGGAGAACTCGTGGGATACCATGGGATAGCAATAGATTTCACCACTCAAAATGGGGTAAACAAGGGTTTACTACCACTGTTTTTTTTTCTCCACATCCCTTGTTCCATTGCGATGTTGAACTACCTCCAAAGATCTCCAATATTTTAGAAAAGATCTCCGAAGTGGGTGCATCAACATTGCATGGTACTCTCTTTAGATGAGTGATCTGATCTGTAGCTTCGTGCCATCCCTGGACCCAAGGTGTCACCTCGGACACCGCGTGTTCGTCTTCGCTCGTGGCCCTGGACACTGCCGCGGCCAACATCGGACGCAACCGATGCAGCGCGTCGGTGTCTGCGGGCGTCAACATGAACTTGTTGCCGGGACCCTTTGTGGCATGCTGCCAGGTTTCTCGATGGCATGAAGCTTGGGGAGGATTATGATGGATTATGGATGGTGAATGATGGTTATGGAATGTTATGGATCATGAGATCGGCTGGAATTTCAGGTTTTCTATGGTTTTCTGGGCAGCATTTTGTTGGACATCAGGCAACCTGTGATGAGTTCCTTTGAAAAACCACCCCCTCCAGGGATGACCATGGACTGGCACAGGCCAAGATGCTTTCGGAGGGCGGAAGATGTAAGACCTTTGATGCCACTGCAGATGGCTACTCAAGGGGCGAAGGCCATTGTTGAAGGGTATACCCCAGGGTACAGGAAGGATAGTGAAGCGGTGTGGCAAAAGCCACCTTTATTTGGCTTGGAACGTCGGAATTGTTTGCTGTCTCACATTTGGTAATTGCGAAACGGACAGCAGTGTTGTCGAAAGTGAAACATTGCAATCAAGAGCAAGTCATTCAACATCTCAGCTCATAACATCTCTAATAACTAATAATCATTTTAGCAGCTGCCTGAGAAACCCAAGAATCTGCCCAAAACTAGCTCCACACGAGTACGGGTAAAGAGTTAAGACCGGTGCAACTGTAGGTCTTTGGTCATTTTGAATTTTCGAGTATCAACTTTCAACATCTATTTGTTTGGGTATCTCCCATGTTTAATTGTCCATGTTTGGTGGTGGTTAAATCTCAACTTTGGATGGTTTTAATATGTTTGGTAGGCTAAACCATTCATTGTTTGGGGTTCTCCAATTTGAACATATTTTTGCCTGGCCATAAATGAGGTGTCTAAGTAGAGTTTGTCTACCTACAACCGGGGTGGATAAGCTACTTGTGATGACTGTGATGACTCACCAAAGTCACAGATAGCTTTGTTTCGTTGCTTGAATTCCAGTTTTCTTTGTTCATCCTCCCACTTTCAGGTTATTGTTGGATGATAACCCTCGCATGTGCTTAAAATAAGCACCACAAAGATGCCGAACAAATCATTGATCACTACTGTAGTGGGATTTGATTTCTATCTTTGTGAATTTTGTGGGTTGTTGCACTTGCTACAACCTTCCAGTGACAGTAAAGGGCCAGGTTATGCCTAAACGTCAGGTCCCCACGAGGATGCTCGGCGCCGCAGGTGCTGGTACCATCCTGATCCGTCGCCTGAGCGATGTGGCAGACATGGGCCTGGCGGCCATCAGTGGCACAGCAGCCAACCAAGACGGTCCCTGGAAGCAGCGGAGGTGGTGAGGTCCCTGGTTTAGGAAAGCTTAAGCTGGACTTTTCTCAGCTTTTCTTGGATACTTTGGTGATATGTCCCGTAAAACTTGGAGGTTTCTTGGACTTGAGAAACTGGTAAGCCCAAGGTGAAAGTAGACTAAGTAGACCAACATTCTATTTGTTTGGGAGTCCTGCTAGCCCCCACAATCCAACCAGGGATTCAAAACTGGTTCCATTCATTCAGTTTCCAGCTTTTAACTTCATTTCAATTCAGTGAATGCCAGAAGCCCACTTGTAATTTGATTTGGCGAAACCAACGTTTGTTTTCTTGCAATTACATCCTTGCTTTTGTATGCTTTTGTCGCTTAACCTCCTACGTCTACTAAGAGCCGTGGCCAAAACTCTGGCTAACAATAATTAAAAGTAACTAAAAAGGTGTTCGACTATTTGTTTCTACTGGATCTTCTCAAAATAACCACATCAACCAACCGGTAAAACAGTCTATATCTTGATCGTTCTTGTTGGTTTTTTATCCCTGGTGTTCTTGTTGGTTGACTCCCAAGTTTTCGTCAAATCATCATATCAATCCATTTCAATCCCTATTGATGTTGATTACCCTCTGGTAAATTAACATAGACCCTGAAAATAGCCATTGTTTAATGGAAACTAATCTTCCAACCCCGATGACTGCCAGGGTCTATGTTGATGAATCCCGAGTCTTTTTAAGGTTCATCCCAGTTGATCCTTCCCTTGCTGCACTCCGTCCATTTTCGAATCGCCCAGGACGCAGCTCGTCCCTGACGGCGCCCAACGGCCCGGCGCAGCAGGAGGTGATCCTCATGGCCTGGCAGGAAGCTGGCTTGAACCCAGGCGACCACCAGGGGACAGCATTCCCAGCCAAGTGGATGGGTAGTTTAATCATGTTTAATTAATCATTAAGTGATGTTTAAGTTATATATCTGTGATTCAGATTTGACCATGGAAAATATGTTCAGGTTTCCAATGTTTCCAAAGTCATGGGGGTAGTTTCCTAAGTTTATCAGCCATATGGTTTTCCATGGGATTTTCCATGAATGAAACACACTTTATCCATTTTTGGGGTACCTCCATGGCCATGGAAACCTCCATATTTAGCCTTTGGTACACGAACATAGCTATGGAAAAATCACGATGTTTACAAGCCGTAAATCCATCATCCCCAGAGACCTTAAAGTGTGGTGTCAACATATGGGATTTCTGACATTGCTTTACTAACATTAGAAGACCAACATTTTTTTGGGGGATATAATAGGGATATAATAGGGATATAATAGGGATTATTAGTGGAAAATCATGGGGATATTTCATGGGATGATAAAAACCATGTGATTTGGGATGAACATGATGAACCTGGTTGATTTATCACCAAGTCATGGCATGTTTTTTTCGGGAAATGACCATAAAACCCTTGGTTTTAGGTGCCTATTTTCAGCGACTCCCGAGTTTTTCACGGCCCACTGCGCTACGGTGCTACGGTCAGGTGCAACTGATTACATCGAAACCCACGGCACTGGCACTGGATTGGGCGATCCAATCGAGGCCGGCGGAACTGGTACCAAGCATCCAATGGACATGTGTCAATGGTAGCAGTTCCGGTGGAACTAGTCTTTGTTTGGGGATCTTTTGTGGATCATTTGTTGGATCAGCAGGAAGTTTTTTGCTATGTGCTGCATTGTTTATGGTGGTTTTTCAGTTTTTTAAAGAATAAAAGAGAAAGCAGGTCTGTTGTGACTTTCCAGGAAAAGAACCCTCACAAGGGCTTTAGAGCACATAGGTCCATAGGTCAATACCATATATACATCGAGACGCTGTGTTGCCAGGATGGAAACTCATAAGAAACATTTCAACAGTGAAGATTCCTGATCCATATCAACCTGACATCAAAACTGCTTGGTGGTTCCAAGATGTTCCAAGTACTTCTATGTTTAAAATCCATATATTTGGGAGATTTTTGGGATGGTCCCTTTTGGTCCCGCGAAAAACCATGGGAAAAACCCCAGAACAGGTGGGCGCCCTGTGCAACACCATGGGTGACCAGCGCAGCTCCTCTCTGTATGTGGGCGCCGTGAAGACCAACGTGAGTCACTTGGAAGGTGCTGCGGGCATCGCGGGGCTGCTCAAGGTACCTTGGCTGGTGACTGGTGGTGAAGGCGGCGGTTGTTGGATCCTAGCTTGAAAATGATGAGGAACTGACAGAAAGGAAAAATCAAAATCCATGATTTCTCATCATTTTCTCCATTTAAACTGCTAGTTTTTGGGTATCATTGGATATCCCCTTTTCAGTCACACCCGTATGGCCATGGAAGATGGGATACATGGCCAGGGTGGGAGAGAGACTTCCAAAGAACAAATCAAGAGGAGGCTGAAGGGTCAGCTTGTCCAATTCAGCTAAATGGACGTCAATGTCTCCTGATCTTCATGTTCTGTTACACAACGGCTTTGAACCTATATGGGTCTGTCTGAAACTAGGGTACCCCCATTTCTTTGGGTACACCATGGCACACCCCATTTTCCGACACCCCATACATTTGGTTCGACATGTTCAACCAAGGCGGTCTCTGCAATGCAGCATCGTCAAGTGCCTCCGAATTTGCACTTGTCCAAGTTGAACCCGCACATTGATGTGGAAGATGCTCGCCCATATTTCAGTTGCCACAAATGTATCTTTCCTGAGGAAAATGATCTACAAAGTTCTACAAATAGTGGGTGTTTTCACACATATGACATATGTTAAATTACTGCAGGGTAAGAAACACCTCTAACTGCGGCTTGTTGGTTTTGACAGCTACCACAGTTTTTTGGGCCATTGGAGGTATGGAGGTCCTCTGCTAATCTGATGCAATTGGCATCACTTGTTTGTTGTTGCTTCATTAGCTGACGGTGAAGTCTACAATGTCACTACACCGAATAGTGACTATAGTGGCAACCACATCATTATCTATACGAAAGCCATTTATCAATATCAGTACATAGTATGAATTTTATATTTATATATATATGAATATTATGTTAACTTTTACATACCAAAAGCGTCTTTACACTCTTACCAGAGTCTTCAGCACCACTTTCGGTAGCTGTGACTTCCAAGTTTTTCCCGGCCCGGCCCAAGGGAGTGGACATGGTCTTCCCAACAGAGTCCATGGTTCAGCTCTCGCAGGATGTGCGGTTTATTAGCGTGGGAGATGTTTGATGATTTTCTGGTTGGTGGTTTGGAACATGTTTTATTTTCACCAATAGTTGGGATGATGATCCAATCTGACTTTCATATTCTTTCAGAGGGGTGGCTCAACCACCAAGCAGTTTTTTATGGTGAGTTCATGGGTATTTTTTGTATCCAAAATGAGGATTAAAGTATCAAACATGGTAGAATGAGGATATAATGGGGATGTTTCATGGGATATATATATATATATATATGGATATTTCCAACATGGATATAATATGGATATATGGATGATATATATTCTTATATTTCATGGGATATTTACCATCTGTCCATTGAGTTCGATGATTTACCTATTAGTTCCATGGCGAGATGTTGGCGTAGCAAACTGTTGAGTCACCAGGGTGTACTGGAGGGTAACTGGTGCATTTTGGCAACCCATGGTTGCCATGGTTTTTGCTTTTGAAAAATGGTTAAACAATGGTAAACCATGGCCTTTTGCTATGGTACTGTGTGTGGCCTGTGGTAAGATCTTCATAAGGGTAGCATTTTTTTTGAGTTCAAGCATCAGTGTGGACGGATTGGGTGGACGTCTTGGAGTAACCTCTATCTACTAGCTATATATATATATAGTTATATAGTAATTATATATTTATATAATATATAGTAATATTATGAAGATAAATATGATGAGAAATGAGTCTAATATACAAATTACATACATATCTGTACAATGTCACACTTATGTATATATATATGCGTATATCCACCACTCTCAAGGCTTTGACCCCCAAAACAGGAGACCCTGAAGAGCTTTGGCCTGTCCTCTTTCGGCTTCGGCGGCACCAACACCCACGTTGCGGGCATTGCTGCAGAAAAGCCGGCGGAAACGACAGTGGCCGCGGAGGAGGGAGACATGACATTTTGGGCCACGGAGGATGAGCAAATCCAAGTTGCTGTGGGGAGGTTTTCTATGGTTTTCTGGGTGTTGAAACCACGTCCCTGCAAAACAAAGAGACATATTTGGAGTCCATTCAACCATGGAGAGATGTTGGACTGGAGATATTTCTCTGCGTTTGTAAGATCAGTGGAATATCAAAAGTTATTCTGCGGACGTTTTTTAGGGGAGGCCAACCTTGGTGTCTTATAATTGTCCCGGATACAGGAGAAGATCGTGTTCAACCGCCAGCGTTTCGGATGGTCCCAGACCAAGCATCCTTTGTCCGTGCAGCCACGACGAGGTGAGGGCTTGGGAGGGCAAAAGGATGGAAAAGGCTTTGGTACCCTCTGGTAAACTAACATAATTATGGAAAATCACCATTTTCAATGGGTAAATCCACTACCAGAGGGATCCAGAGGGTAGTTTCAGGTCCCAGAATGGTGTTCTTCATTCCCGGGTTTCGAAATTAGTTTTCTGGGAAAGATGGGTATTGTAGCTGGCGGTGGTCTTGGAATGTTTTAGAATGTTTTCGGTTTAAACGGCACCCACGACATGGAGGAGATTGTGAGTTCATGGAAACCTTCCTCCCCGTGTTTTTTCGGATCTTTGGGTTAGCACCTTTGAAATATGCATTCTGTAGCTCCACCTCTTTAGCTTTCTGCAAGACATGGGTTTGTCCTTTCACCGCGGACAAAATGTTCATTTCCTGTTCCTGTCCTTAAGTTCTTGCCGCACATCCACAGCACCAGGTGAAGCTGGTGTCATGGTCTTTGCCGCGCCCATCAAGGGCAAGGTCTTGCAGCTGTTGTCCCATCACATCATCTATGGTGAGATCGTGGTGCCAGGCGGCCAAGGGCAGATCCTCCTGAGGATGGCGAATTCAGCTTTATGAGACACAAAAAACCCTCTGGATTAATGGGATGCAATGCGATTTTACAATCAACAATGGGGATTCTAAATGATTCTAATTCATTTACCGTCTGGGAATCAACCACGGTAATTGAAAATCCCTTGGTTAGTTCGATGCTCTTCCCAGTTCTATTGCCGTTTAATGCCATTTAGAAACAGGTGATTTCCCAGGCCACGTTTGATGACACCGGCAGGTATAGTGATTTGCAGTGGCATGGTTGGAGTCCACAAAGGTCATGAGTCCAGCATGGGAATTTCCCCGACCTTCTCAGCATCCCGCAACCCACCTTGGCCAGGTGCAACCTACATCGAGATGGTCATCGCGACTTACAGAAGATCTTAGTCATTTTGTATCATTTTCTTCTTTCCAGAAGATCAGTTGCATTATCCCGGTCAGTGGTTTTGCGTTGGTGTTGCGGTGCCACCACCGAGGCGACTTCGGCCTTCAGATTGGACATGGCTGGCAAGAAGTTTGCGCTGGAGAACATTGGCAGCTGGGTGAAACAAAAGGGGTAGAAAGATGAGAAAATGACGGTGAACCAGTGAGGAAAGATGAAAAAAACTAAGTATAAACTATGGATTATATAATTTAGGATAATTAATTTATAATCATCATGTGAGATGACCAAAGATGAAAACATCAACAATATGGGTGTGCCTGAAAATGAAGTGTGATGTTAGCATATTTCACACTCCCAATATTGGCCAGTTTGATATGTAGGGAAAATGATGTAATCACCAGGGGATTTGGAGGTACCCTATTTTCGACAAACCCATATGTTGATGTGGATATGATCTAGAAACGATGGATACCCAACAACACACCCAAATTATAGGCATGGTTTATCGTAATCACCATGTAGTAAGCCACTGGGTTTTGATTGATGGGTTGAGGGTTGCCACTGTGAAAAAAGAGGTCCAGTTGGCTCAGTTTTGGCACCTTTTCAAGATGCCAAAACAGATTGGAATCTCAGAATTTACCCTCTGGTAATTTAATAGTTGATTTTCCCATTAAAAATGTTGAGGGTACAAGAATTTCATGGAAAGGATGTGGGACATGATGTGGGTTTCTTCAGGGGTGTATATCTCGAAGTTGCAATTTTTGGGAAAATGATGCCAGCTAAATCACCACGGGTTCTAAGATATCATCCTATTTTCGAACAAACCCATTCCCATCCTTCACCCAATTTGATGGTGTTTAGTAAAATGGGCCCCTGGTCATTTGGCGCTTTACTTGAGAAATTGCTAAGACATGGCAGGAGTGCATACAAAGTACTGTAGGAGACCGCCACATTACAGCCAATCAGCCAATTTTTATTGCACATGGCCCAATTTAGCGACCCCCCATTTGACCATTTGATTTTGAAGGCCAAGGCCTCCTCCAATTTTTAGACCCCATGGCCTCATGGATTGGCACAGCTAACCTTCAGTTCTTCGAGGTTTCCAGAACCCGCTGGTCTTGCGACCATCCAACGACGATAAGGTGATTGGCATCACCACCTTGCGACCCAGCAGTTTTTTGGGGAGGGTTGAAACATCAACTGGTAAACAAAATACGGGATGAACCTACAAAAGTCATTCAGTTAGTGGATGTTAGTGGTTACTGTGCCTTCTCATGTTGATTTTGGATGATTTTGGATGCCGGACTCTTGGAAACCACCAACCAGTGATGTTCATGGAACAAAGCAGCCAAGCTTTGGGATGCTTTGGGGCAGGTCAACCCAGAGCTGAATCCTGGAGTTGACCTCTACCTGCAGATCCAGGACCACTGAAGCAGCTGAAGCTGTGGTCCGTGAAGCTGGTGAATGGCAAAATATGCCACGTCTATCCAAGTGTCAAGTAAAACGGAGGACAAGCAGTCAGGTCGTGACAGTTTGATTTGGCGGACGCCTATATGAAAATATTTGCTGCCTTGGTTGGCTCCCAAAAAAATCCAGCTGTTGGTCAGAATGTTGGCTCCGTTCCACAGCTCGAGTTTCTGAGCCCTGACAGGAAAACACAGGCAGATGGTCTATGAACAGTGTGGCTTGGTGGAAAAAGAGATGAACGATAAATCCGATGCTCCATTTTAAGCCAACATTCCTCATTCTAATCATTTAGTGGGGAGCCAGTGGGGAGTAATAAGATCATGTTTGGGGCCAATATTCCTTATTCTGCGGTGTGTTGGAAGATCATTTTTGGGGGACCAGAATCATAGCTGGTCGGAGCAGGTCAGCTGCCTGAGGTCGAGCATGGCACCTCAGAGATCATCAACACTCATGCTGAGGGCAGCATCAACTTCCTTGGACCCAAGGCTGAGAACGGTGAGAACGGTGAGAATGGCAGAAGCTCAGACGTTGACCTGGGGGTCTTTGATGGTCTTTGGAGATGTGACAAAACGGTTGGTTGTCTGATTAGCTAATCAAGAAGATCAAACAGATTGCCTCACTATGTCTCACTAATATTTCACTAATAGCTAATGAAGTCTGTTTGATCTCTTTCCCCATTGGAAGATCCTCACATCTATGCCAGGCCACAGCGTCGACGGCAGCCGAGCTGAAACATTTGCCCTTGGAGGAAATCAAGGCAAGATGTCCTGAGGAGGTGGAAGATGCCAGGATGTATGTGTCTTGGCAGAGGGATCATGGTGGATCATGGTGGATCATGGTGGATCATGGCTCCAAAGCCGGTCGATTTTAAGCCACCAAAATGGTCACCAAAATCTACTGATTGTGGTCAAACCTTTAGTACTAACATGTACTAACCATCCCCATTGACCATCATTAGCCCAGATTGTCAGGTCAGTTCTGGCCCCAAAAAACGTGACGCTCCCCGTGAAGGGTGGGAGCGTCCACAAGTTTGACTCATACCTTAGGGATGATAGATGGAATTTTTAGCGGATGTCCATGAAATTCTTTGGGTTGGTCAAATTTGTTACCTGGTGGTTTCAGCTTTTTATGCAATTCTCCGGGATGAAAAAGATGATCCATGATGATCCCAATTGGAGGTGCCAGGGCAATCATGATGATTATGGGTTTTCTGGGATACTGCCATGAATGAAGGCACCTGATAGTACCTTGGTGATCTTGAGTGTGCAACTGATGATTTGGATTCATTTGCATCGACTTGTCCAGATCGTAGAAGGCTGCTACCCCGTTCATGAGCTATAACGTGGTGCCCCAAGTAGTTAGCTAATAATCTAACTATGATTTAACTATGGTGAATTAGGGTCTATGGCAGATGTTGTGGAAATATCTAGCAGGGTATTCTACAGTTTGACTGGTGGAACCAACTTTAGAGGGGACACCAGACCAGGTGCCTTTCGCCAACATTGGCTTGCCATTGCAGCCACGCTTCCGCACAGTGCGCACCATCAAGCGCTCAGAGGATTTGGGGGGGCATCAACAATGGTGGTTTAATGGGAGTTTAATTGGGGTTTCATGATGGTTATACCTGGTACTACATTTGGGGGGAATGAACGAACATCCGTTTACCACCTTTTTTGGTGTTCATCGCGGTATCAGGGTGTTGACTCATAGCCAAATGTCCCACCCATTTTTCCGGGGTACCTAGATATACCGTTGATGGGAACTGCTCAATAGGACCCCAGAAGGCGACACACTTCCTACGCATCACAAGTAGGTTGTATGCTGTACCGGGGCCATAAGTGGTGCCAGTCTAACTAGGCTCGGCCCACTTATAATCCCTTCCACTTCCCCCCAAAACTTGTTTAGCATTGGATCTGTTCATCTGGGGGTCTATGGAGGGCATTTTTCATATGATCGGGGGGATGGGATGTCTTTTTTTTTTTACTCAAATCATTTATCCCATCATATCCCATCATGTTTAACTTGTTGTTGGTTAATCCATGTTAAGAGATGATTGTTAGAATTAACCAACAGGTTAACAGGTTTATCAAGAATACCCGGTTTAATCATCCTATTATGTGAACGTTCATCCATCCGTTTTGATTTTTAAAACCGGGTCGTGGGCTGCCATCCGTAGTATGAACCACCCAGCCCCATGCTGGGGCACCAGGATGAAATCATTGCCTGGGTGGCCGCGCAAGAAGATGGCACCAATGCGGGCTTCGTCTTCGGTGCCGTGGCTGAAATCGTCTCAGATCACTGTGGAAAAAGTCGTGAATATGTGGGGACAATTTTGGATATTTGGGATTTGGGAGATGCCATTTAGATAACTTCAGATATTCAATGGCCATCATGGGGAAAATGATCAAACATGATATTCTGGGCCCTATTTTCAGACAGGGGACAGGAATAGAAAATTGCCACCTTGGGGCCAAGTTCAGGCCACTGCATTGAGGTCCAGCAGTGATTGATGGCTCCTTCCAAGCGAGCTGTGCATTCCAGAACCTCGAGGTGCTAGAACTTTCCAGGAGTTTGGTTGGTACGTAGTCTAATGTGGGATCACTCACCCAGCCGTTTCTGGGGAGATTGCATATCTTTGATGTTAATTATCTCATTTTTGACTTGGATATACCCGAGTGGTTTATGAAGTGCTTACTAAGTGGCTTTGCACATCGATCATCCAAGTACCACGATGCACACAAGAAGATCATCTCCAGATCGGCTGGTTTGCCAAAAAGCTGGCAGAAATGTTCTCAGGCTTCTGCATAATTAGAATTTATGTTGACTTCCCTAGCCGACGGATGGTGACTAGGGTGAATCCTCTCCAAAAAAAGGTCTTAGTCGTGGTACTGGTCGTATACTACAGCCCGAGCGCTGGTTAAGAATCCCAAACCTTGAGGCCCAGGGTACCCACATTCTTATTTTTAAATGCAGGCAAATTTACACCACAATAGGCCGAGGGTCCCTCAAATTCTTACATTCTTAGTTATGTATTGCATGCATCTGCACAATCTGGAGCGAGCTTAAACGAGGTAAGGAGGTGGAGTTGGCAGATTTGAAGCAGTCCAAGCATTCCAAGCATGTGCGAAAAAAAGAAAAAAAACACATTTTTTCGGAGCTTGAAAAATCGTTTTTCCACAAAGCCTCAGTTTTCACCGAACTGGGTAAACAATGTTCCAGGTCCCCACGTCTATCCACATATCGATTTTGTGTGGATTGGAAGCAGTCCAAGCATTTGCGCAAAAACAATTTTTCGGAGCTTGAAAAAATGTTTTTCTGCAGAGCCCGATTTCATCCCATAAGACCATAAGGGGTCACTCCACGCAGAAAAATGAACTGCAAAGGGGGATTGCAAACCTCACGTTTAAGCAGTAATTTAAGAATTTGGCAATCCTATTCCAGGGTCCCTCAAATTCTTAAAGTCCAATGTGTTAGGTATAGCTGAAAATATGTAGCCCGCCTTGGATTCGAGCCCCTCAAATTCTTATACAGTGAATTCTTGTACAAGACTCAAGCTGTATGAATTATCCAGATGCCTGGAGGTGGAGAAAGGCCAGGAATTGGATTTGTGGTTCCACCTGTTAGATTTCGGGACAGTGAAACTTCAAGAAACCTTTGAAATTCCTAAGACGCATCAACAAACTTGGTACTAGAACCCCTCTATGACATAGTGTCCATTTAAAGACCCTTGATGTTCCATGAAGCATCATGAAACTTTTGAACTTCAGCTATTTTAAGCTATAATCTAAGAATTGCCAGAAAAAAAAAAAACATCCAAAATCATCAGAAAAAACACATCAACTATCATCAGATCCTCGTGAAGCAGGTGTCTTCAGTTCTCCTCATCCGGCCAGGCCTTGCCCAGCTTGAGAATTCCCCTGTCCATCGATCGTGTGCAGATCTTGGGGCAAGGCTTCTCACCCAAGGCCTAAGGATTGGGGATCCGGGTGCAATTTTTTCTGGGTATATATAGAGATTTCCTCAGCAAAAATCTGGGGTTTTAACCATCATTTTTTGGGGTTTTAACATGTTTTAGCCATCGGAGTGACCATCAAACATTGGTAAACATGGGGGCAGGATAGAATATCATCCAGAATCATGCAAGCACGGGCCACCAACATCAAGAGTTTGGATACTGATCACAACAAATATCGGTGGTAACAAATGAATATCCAGGAGCACCACACCATATGTTTGTTCAGCAGAGGGCATAACGTTTTGTGAGGTGCCATGCCAACATTTGGCTAGTACCCGATGGGAGGGAAAACGACAGAAAGATTGGTGATGCAGGGAAGGGAAACCGTCATAGCCATGACTGTTTGTGGCATGATCAGCCTCAATGTTGGCCAACCCAGACTGCTTTTGCCTCTGCATTTTGGAATTTTCAGCACCTTGGGCCCGGGACCTTTTTTTCGCACCATGGAAACCTCGGCGTTTTTTGGGTTTTATTTCTGGATCAGTGGGGTGGTGGGTATTCGGGAGGGGAACCAACTAATGTTAGAGAAACCCACCAGGAAACCAGCACAAATTTGACCAGAAATGGGTTGGTTTTTGACCAAAGTTGGATTACCAAAACTGGACTCACTGCGGGCCGCCCGACGATTTTCATCGGCAGGTGTGGGTGCACCACGTTCTTCTTGACAATGGTGAAAAGCAAATGGTCCAGGGCTTAGTCACGGTGGTGTGCCAGCGAATTGAAACCAATTTTCTGTGTGTGACTTTTGGAGCATTACTTGGCAGTGAATCTGACACTTACCGTAGACAGGAAAAAATCTGAATTTCAGAAGATTGCCAACCAATCCCCACCACAGGGAGAGCTGTTGTGATTCACATACCATATGGCATGGTGGGTATGGCGGTGGGTTTCACACGGTATGACCCAACGGGAAACGTGTTCAACCACACCGACTCCTCTTTTTGCATGGGTCCTTGTAGTCATTTTGATTCATTTTGTATGATGGTTGCTGCTTCCAAGATACTGTGTTAGTTTGTCAAGACTTTAAAAAACATTTAAACATCACACCATCCAATTTGATCAGCAGTGTTGAAATATGTTGAAACAACCGGAACTGATGATTCTTTTTGTTTGCTTCTTTTTTGAGAAGGGTATCCCAAGAAACTATGTAACCAATGGGTTGAAACCACCAGCCGGAAAACACGTTGACCCCATCCGTTGCCTCGGCCGCACCAAGGAAACCAACGTACAGCTGGCAAGAGATGACTTGACTGTGGTGATGACCATGGCCTCTGGGATCGTTAAGATTGATGTGGAGCTATCCTATGGGTGTTTTGGAAAAATGGGGTATATCATATCCTTATATCCTTCAGTTATGGCCATTTAATTTCATAGGGGCAATTCTCATAAACCATGAATTTTGGGGTAGCCTATTCTCAGACCAAACCATATTTCAAGGTTAAACAAGCTATTAGGTAGGACAATGGGCCATGTTTTTTGTCATGTTCAAAGTGGAGGAACAAATAGTTGCTATGTTTAAAAAGAATAAAGGATGTTTGAGATTAGCCACATATATATAATTATATATAATTATTGTCTTTACTGCATTATTAGTTCTTGGATCAAAGTATTGTCCCAAAAGGCAGCTGTGGTTGACCATCAAGAGAGATGCTTGTTTTCTTTCACTGTTCTGCTGATCTTAAGGACCGCATGCGCTTGCGGGAAGTCCGACCTGAACACATTGCAACTTGTCAGGATGGTTTGAGATGGGGTTGTCAATGAAATCCACTCATGTGGATTTGTTCAATGATGGGGTATACCGGTGTTTAAATCCAGCTTGCAGCCAGATGTATTGCAGCTTATTGCATTACCAAGGACATGCTCCATCCAATTCATTCCGTAATCCATTGTGGTCCGAGGGCCCTTGAGCCATGTCTAAACAGAC
>Ga0126342_10007720_pt1 | contig 19252 bp, 14 predicted proteins | sample Cyp1metagenome_FD_92528 | JGI IMG/M metagenome (GOLD analysis project Ga0126342, IMG submission 92528) | Coral microbial communities from Lord Howe Island, Old Settlement Bay, Australia - Cyphastrea 1 metagenome | ecosystem: Host-associated > Invertebrates > Cnidaria > Coral ... | reverse complement strand
TTGGCAAACTGTATGAAATACAAATTTCACCTGAAAGGGGTCTTCGCAATTCCCTGAAATTTCCCAGCTATTTTGGCATGGAATATGTTCGGCCCTGGAATATGGGCAAGAAATTGCTAGAACGGTGGTTTGGAACATGAATTTTATATGAATTTCCATATCATAATCCCAACTGATTTTTTTTTTTTCAGTGGGGTAGGTCAACCACCAACCAGAAATGTTTGGGGTGACGTGTGATCGATTCAAAGAATCGGTTGGCAAAATGATTATACTGGAACTTCTTTTTGGTACATTGTTGGATTTTGGGGGGTCACTTCGCAACCATTTTGTCGACTTGGGGCTTGGGGCTTGACTGATTTAACAAATTAGCATTACTACATTACTACCAATTCTTTGTAGTTGGGAATAGTTGGGATATTTTGCGGATCCCAAAGAACCGCCGCGTTTTGTGTGTGTAAACATGCCATACATGGAATACATGGAATACATTGTTCCACGCTTCACCCGCGCCAAGGCCGGCCGGCTGTACTTCGTGGAGGGCTCCGCGCTGGATCTGAAGAAAGCCATGAGCCACGTGGATCTGACTTGTGAGTTGACTCAAACACAGTTGTAGTGGGTTAGCCTCTGGTAAACGTTTGCATAGCGAACTGGAAAATCACCATGTTTAAAGGGAAAATCCACTATTTCTATGGCCATGTTCAATAGCTACCAGTATGTTAGTTTACCAGTGGGTTAAGCACTAAACTAAACATCATGCTGTAGTTGATGTGTCGCCAAGTCGATATTTCTGAGCCCACCTCACCACACTTGTGATGTGGAGGGGAATCATCCCAAAAGTATCCCAAAGTGCTGTGCCAACATGTGGTGAAAGGTCGTGAAAGGATGAGGTCAAACAATTTGGGTCGTTGAAGGAAATAGCTATACTGATCTTAGTTTCAGTTTCTAAAAGAGTTTCTGGAAGTTCAAGATCCGTGTTTTGACTTGTTTACTTATCATGGCCTTGTCATGCCTACTCTTATATTCAGTAATTTCCATAATCCTTGGCAATTTTGTTCACCAGGTGCAGCACCTGTATACTCTATAACCCACATATACTTTTGGATAGCCTGAGTTTTAATGGATTCATACCTTCATTTCACCGAGTGACAATCAGAAATCAAACATGTTTTCTCTTCAAGCTGTGACCCGGCAGGATGTTTCCGTGGGTTGTGGTCATTTAGTCCCCACAAACTGGCTATGGATATGGGCCATTAGTTGCCAGAAACACCTTGTGCTGCCAATGATCAGGAAACCTGTGGTCCCAGCTTCAAGGTTGACGCACGAAAATCCATAAACATCTACAGGTATCCATATGCTGGTTGGTAGTTTGGAGCATGGCTTTGATGACTTTCCATATATTGGGAATTTCATCATCCCAACTGACGAACTCCATCATTTTTCAGAGGGGTAGGTTGAAACCACCAACCAGCATATGTATCCACAAATATCTCCATCAATGTCCACGATTTGCCCCGAGGTTTCAAGAACGATGACACCTACTGTGTTGCTCCCATCGTCGTGGGCAAGGCCAGTCTCGTGATATTTGGCTGTTTCCCTTTGCAGCAAATCAACCTAGAAAGTATATGAACATGTCCCATCTTGTATCATGGGCAACTTGTCATATAATTTGATCTATGGTTACGATAGCTAAATTGTGGATTTCTGTGCCAGTTTCCAGCTTAGTTTTACCGTGCCTGCCAGGATCAAATGCCTTCCTACGACTACTGGGCTGTAGGCCACCTCGACGGATTTTTCGTGAAGATCTGCAGGAAACCCATGGTTGCTCATGTTGGTTTATTAGGTTTTGATGGTGTTTAATGGTTTTTAATGATGTTTAATGGCTTTTAATGGTTTTGTTTTTAATACAATAGTGTTTAATGTGTTTTAATGTGTTTTATCAATATGGATACATCCTGCAGATTTTCCCAACTAAACCAATCTGATGAACGACACGTGATTTACCCAAGTTTGCCGTCAGGTGCTATCAGTCACAGAAATCGTAGTGGCCTGGTTGTTCCTATCAACGGTGTTTTGGATGGTTGCATAACCCAGTGGATATTCAGTTGAAGTTGATGGGATTCAAAAACGGCGCAAATATCCACTGGTTCGGATGCTTTTCCAACTTATAGTACTTGGTCTAGAAGTAGGGTATAGCCCCAATACCAATTGCAGATCAGGGATATTCCTGGAGTCATGCCTTGTGCCTTTGCTGAGCCACCATGCCTTGATACATCACTGACGGGACTGGTGATCATCCCTCAGCCATGAGGCATGAATTGCTGCCCGGGTCAATCGCCGGATTTCCGCTGTGGCGAGTGCCGAAAGCCGAAAGTGGGGCGACGCGGGAATCAGGAGATGGTAGACCGTAAACGATAGTTAAAAATTAAACGGGGAATCATCTACTAATATTTGCTTTGTTTCTGATTGGGAATTCTTATGATAGTTATATAGATATTGTTGTCCAACTTATTGTTGTCCTTCTTTTCCTTATTATGTTCATGTTCCTTGGCGTAATTTTTCGCTGCGTCAGCGTATGTTCGGGGACAAGGCAGGACGATGCCCTCATGACCCCAACAGCAGTGCTCCAAGAGAGTCAAAAACAGCAAACTGTTCAGGGCTTGAGTCGTATAGTCGTATAGTCTTAGTAAACCCGATCAACCATCCAATCAACCAACCATTTGGTGTATTAAGACTGTTGGGTTTGTTACTAAACCATCCATTTCTTGTTGGGTTTTAAGGCTATCCATGTCTCTATCCAACTTCCCATCTCCAGGTACAACAATGCACATGCCAGGGCGGGCTTGCGACTAATGAGCCCCTTGGATCCCTTGAGCTGGGCGAAGGTGGAAAGATGGGATGGTTCTCTGGAACAGAACTGGGAACTGAATCAGAGATATAAACGATATAGATATGGGTATGGGTCAATACCTATAGATACATTTTTAGTGGGATGAACATCCATAAATCCCAGCTATTTTGGGGTTCACTAGGTACCAGGGTTTTGACCCATCCCCATATGTGTCAAGAGTCAAAACGATATTGGCCAAATTGTACAACTTCAATTTAGATATTACTTAATAATGCTGTATTTGTCATCTGTGAGGATGTGCCCAACAGAAAGAATTCCAGAACGACATCCTGAAGGACCGTGCTCAAGCAGATGAGGCCACAACTTAGCCAACCTGAATCTGACTCCATGTCATCAGCAGGAGATAAACATGGTCTTACTACACGGATTTTGTTCAACTGTGTGATGCTACATCGTCATGTTTATCGATCATTTATGACACGTCTCAATACAGTACGTTTCAATATTTCGGTTGCTTCCGACCAATGTCTAACATCACATTTCATTGAGTTTGTTGCCATTCAACATGCCCTTATTGTTATTGTTGTTGTTCTCTACTTTTTCGGGGGTGCATCCCGCTTAGTAGGTGGGTAGCGGTGTACCCCAGCTATACCCCAGTCATAAATTGTTTCTAAACCGCTGAATGTGGTAAATCCAATCATGAACCTACCATTTGCGAAGGGCTGGTAAGTCATTGAGTAATTGTCTACTATTTCTATTTGGTAGGTATAATGGTATAGTGGTAAACGTTGTGGTTCCCATGTCTATTGTTGTTTATTACTGGCTTAACCATTACCATAATTGCTCTGATTACCATTGCTGTTGTTTACTATTGTCTTAACCATTACCACCTATTCATACCTCTAATAGTACCTGAGTATTCATACCATTCATACCTCTAATATCCTCTAATAGTAATGAGTAGTGGTATTCCTGTTTATCAATGGATTGGTTTGTTGGGGAAAATCTTCACAGGAAACCATAGATGTTGCCATCAAATATGGGGTTTTCCTACCACTCACTGCCCGTCTCTCTGAGGTGATGATCAGCGGCCCTTCTACCGCCTGGCCGTGCAGCAAGCTGAAGCCGCTTACAACCTCCGGTGCGGCCCTCGGGCCCTCGGGGCGCGAGTTGTGCGATGGCATGCGATGGCGCAACGCGGTTGATGGATTTACATGAATTTAGTGGTTATAGTGGCTTCCATGCATAGGACTTTTTTACTATTTAAGACCGGTTCATATTGATGGTTGATGTTTGGTTGATGGTTGGTTGTTGGTTGATGTGGGATGATAACGGTTCATGTTGATGATGGTTGATGATTGGTTCAGGATTTCTTTCCATGAACAATGGAGATATTGGTTTCAATTCTGGCACAGTTGGTTGATCTCAAATTTGCAATATAAGCCACTTTACAGAATCAGACTTTCTTTATCGTGTTTTTAATGTTTGGCTCATGAGATGGATGATTTATCCATGTATCATACGTGGAGCCAAATGGACTTGGTGATTCTATCACTGCTGGTTAATGTTTTGTTCTTTACAGCCATCGAGCTCCTTTCCAGGTCTGAGCATCCCATGTTCTTCCACTGGGTACAGGATCCAGTGGCTCGATATGAAACAGGATTCGCCATGGTTGGTGTCCATGGTTGATTGGTTATGGTAGGGGGGTTATAACATGTCTATCCAATAATTGGTGGGTTATAATGGGTTATACTACCATATGGTTATGATATTGGTTATGATAATCCAGAATTAAGGGGGATGTTGTACTACCATTTTTCGAAGGGGATGATCATCCATCTTTGGGGATACCTATATAAACCAACCAGTAGAATGGGATGGGTCTTTCACGCCTCCGGTGCGGAGCTGCACCTGGAACAAAATTGGAGATGCCAATTGACATTGATTGTTCAGAGCAAGATCAGCAGTTATTAATGTGTGTACAATAGTGCAACATATGCCAGCAAGGAAAAGGATGTATGCACCAACTCGAGTTTGTTCCAGGTATTTCCGACATCCCGAAATTTGCCAATTCGTGGCATTCGTGGTTGAGTTTAGTAGTTTGCAGGTCCCTCAATTTACAAATGTTTGTTGGGCAAAGCACATCCATAATGTCGGTTCTTGGGTGATATTTTGTTTGTGTCAATATGTTTCCGATACTACAGATATATGTATATATATATAGTATTATATAGTTCTCAACTGTGGTTAGTCAGTTGGTTTAGTTTACTTTAGTTTAGTCACGTGTATGTTATCTGTTTTTATTTCTTTATTTATTTATACTTATTTAGTTAGTTAGTTGCAGTTAGTTGGTCAGTCATATCTTAATATATTTCTTCATTACATATACAAGAGATTTTGCTTTCAGCATATTCACATTTGGCCATGGCATCTTTTTCTTAGGTGGCCATGGCCAACGAACGGCTGGCTGCTGGAACCAGGCTCCTGGGGTGTCGATGTGGATGGCGACTTCGTATGGCATCCAATGAGGATTTGAAAAAAAATGGGTCGTTGTATGTGATGATAAATCATTGGATTTACCCTCTGATAAATTAACATAGCTATGGAAAGATCCACCATTTTTAAGAACGGTCAATTATTTCTATGGGCCATTTTCCAATAGCTATGTTAGTCAGTACCGGAGGGAAATATTTAAAGCAACGGATTTTAGAGTTGGATTTGAGAGATCATTCGAGTAACCAATCAAAATCTGCTGGTTCAATAACTTTGCATATCGTAAGAGATTTAATTAGCCAAAATGTTCATTTTTAAACTGCCACAATAGGAGTTCATCCATGAATACTGAATGGATGTGGGTTTGTCTTCATAGAGGGTTTACCCCCGGATTGCTAGTTTGATAGGGAAATCATGAGAATTTCCGCATGTTCCAGATTCCAGACCCATACTTAACCCTTAGAAATGAATGTCTTACCCCATAATAATATGTTTGTACACTATAATACATTTTTACCCAGTTTGATGGGTTGAGGTCACGTGTGTCTGCCATTGAATATAGTTTGAAGGACATAAAGACGCATCGTAAGCAGCGCTTTGAAGCTGTAGACTGTGGCCAGCTCCATCATTTTGTGGGTCTTTGGCCCAAAGACTTAGCCAGGTTCGTCTTGAAGAGCATCACATGTTTCTTCGTCTTCAACTTCTTCTGCGTGTCCTGTGCCATCATCGTCTTCTCGAAATTCAGTTGGGGCCTCTTTGAGCTACCCTCTGGTAAACATACAAAAAACTATGGAAAATCACCATCTATAGTGGATTTGCCCATGAATAATGGTGATGTTCCATAGTTATGTTAGTTTACCAGAGGGTATGCTGAAACCACCGAACTGATGTGGCCAGACTTGGGAATAGAAAACCAACCAATTGACTTCTAGACACCTCCTGAGAAGATAGTTGAACCCTCAAAAGTTCTACGCCTGAATCATCCTAAATCACCTTCTCAGGAGGTGTTTAGAAGTCTAGTTCAAACAATAGTCGATTGGAGTAGAAGCAACATAGTGGGGATAAACAAGACATATTGGAGATGCTTGCTGGTTTCATTTACAACCCAATCTGTGGTGCATAAACTGACAAGCACTTGTTTGGCAACATGCTGCATTGAGCATCGCTGCAAATGGCGTTATCAACAATGGTATTTCTATGTGTTTCTGAATTTTGAGCAGTTTCAAAATTCATTGGGTTCCTGTGTTTCTCGTTTGGACCCTGAAGCAGTCTGTGGTTGTGGTCTCGGATGCCGTTCATCTCACTCAGTGGTTTACGTGGAAGTTTGTGCTGTCAACATCAAACATCATCAAACTTCAGAAGTTAGTCATTAGTCCACGTGTTTGACGTTTCGAATGCACATGCCCATGACGGATCCATGGTGGTATATATGCTAACATGACTGGGGTATGATGGTACATGTTACCATAGCAACTGGGGTATATTGATGGGATCCATGTTACATCATGTTACCATATATATATCCATATATATATAGCATACATGGATCCGTCATGGGATGTTGAATCATGTTGAAAATCACCCAATTTCAGTGGCGACTTCGTCAGCTCCGGCCAAGGTGGCCACTAAGACTTCGCGGAGACTGTGACGTGTGACTTCGCGCACAAAGATGGCGTTCGCGGCGCAAAGATGTGGTTTTAGCTATGCAAAAATCCACGACATAATGGCAAACTATAGACTTTAAATGACTTTAATCTATATATTATTGGGATACTGCATGTTGTAAATAAAAATTGTTGGGATCACCAAAGTAATCCAACCACGGGTCCACGGCTAATAATATGGTAAAAATCATGTAAATATATAGGGCCGGGCAGGGGTTTACCACAGTATTGTTAATGCTACTCGGGCAAGTTGTTGGGTTGAATGAACATACTTTACATGCTATTACATGCTCACATGCCGCTGTTGCAGTTTGGACTTTGCTAGCCTATGTTCAAACATGCTGGCCTATTTGTGGGGCTGGTGACGGCTGGTGATTGTATTTTGGGCGCGCAGTTGGATGGTTGGAAATTGGAATTGGCCACAATCTAATGTTTTGTCACATGTTTAGGCCAACCATGCTGACCAGATGGAAGACGTTCGTTCTGTATCGGCAGATCTTGAAATGGGTACGAATGTGGGTCAATGTGAAACTCCACCAAGAAGTTCAGAAATGGGGATGTGTCAAACTATTATACCATTTACAATTTTGGTTCTGTTTGAATCACGTACTAGTCATATAGATTAGCCGTTTACATCCATTTACTGTATTTATTTTGGGGGATACCAGCTGCCATGTTCACCAGGCGAGGTTTTTGACCCACAGCATGGCGTGGTATGTTTTTTTTACATCCCCACGGAGGTGAACATCGCATTGATCCGTAAGCCAGCTCGTATTCAAGGCATCTAAAGATAGTCAAATTCATGAAATAATTCCCTTTGAGATAATATAATATCTGCTTGGTGGTTTGGAACATGGCTTTTATTTCCCCATAGATTGGGGATACTCATCCCAACTGGCTGATATTTTTCAGCTCTTGAAGCCACCAACCAGATATATATATATATATATGTATTTATGATATATATTATATATAGCCATATAGCCATTCTGATGGCTTCATTGGAAATTGGCCGTCTTGCGGTAGTTGCTTCACCCCATGTAGAACCGGCACAGCTAGGAATATCAGCCCTCACTGCGCCCTGGATGCTTCCAGGGGCTCATTTTCAGAAACTCCCCGCAGCTTCCATGCATTTTTGGCTACGAAAAAAGACAGCGCAAGCCATTCAGAATGCTGCCATGATATCGCCAATATGATGCATAGAATGTTGTTTCGATTCACGCAATCATGTAGAACATATGTTGCTTATATGATCGATATGATTGAAATGAAGTCATACATGTTGCTTCATAATTGTCTTCTTTCCAAAGTATGAAATTCTCAGTATCATAGCAGTTCCATCCAAAAAACAGGAGAATGAAGCAGTATGATCCAGAGTCCATATGATATTTGATCATATCCATTGATGATTTGCCAATCACGTCACCGTGCCTCGTGAAACATGACGCCCACGTTTTTACCGTGCCCTCTGCGGAAGCGGAAGGTGATGTTCCTCAGGTGTGGGGACACCCATCTTGGTAGATCAAAACTGAGGTGATGGAAGCTATGGGACTTCCAAGTACTTATATATATGGTAATATCTGGTAAACCTATGGTAATATATGGTAAATATATGGTTAATCCATGGTTACTATATGGAAAATCTATGGTTAATAATAGTTACCCTCTGGTTATGACTAACAGTTTGCCATGGTTTTTCGATGGCCCTAATCGAAAAAGATGGTTTACCGTTTTTAAAAATGATGATTTTCCATGGCTATGTTAAATAACCAGATGGTATATAGTACTTGTATAGTACTTACATCATCTTATATCATGGTACTTTGGGGATCTTTGGGGTTGGTTTCTCTGATTTCTATTGATTTCTCTGTTAGCTGTTCCAAAGCAAGGGCGATATGGCATGGGGAAAATAGCAGTTATATAGCGTTCATGTATTTGATCATCTATTGTATTGCGGTCTGATGCCTTGTTTGAGAAACCCAGTTACGCATCAAGTTGCACCCCAAAACCCATCTTGGCGGCCAGATCATTCCATGTGGTTCTCGGTCTCTGTCTACAAAGTGGAGCCATACCCTCTGGTAAACTAACATAACTATGGAAAATCACAATTTTTAATGGGAAAATCCACTATTTCTATGGCAATTTTCAATAGCTATATTAAATTACCAGAGGGTAGGTTTCATTTGTTCTACCTCACATGACTGCAAAGATTCACTAGCTTTGCACTGTGTGGCTGGGGAAAAGCTAGCTGAAGTTGGTTGTCCAAAGTCGTCATGGAAGGGCAGCAACCAACCCAGCAGAACATCGTGCAGCTTATACCTCCAGTCTGGTTATGTAATATGTTGTGCAGCTTCCAATCATGCAATTATAATCATTCATCATTTTACCATCTCATTATCCAATACTGGTTATACTACCTCCTAGGTCCTAGTGCTTGTGTTTAGAAAGTAATACTGGTTATTCTCCTTCAAAATCATGGTTATATATATATATACATAGCCAGCATTACTTTTAACCAGTATATTATTATTTAATCTAGTCATGGTTATTATCTAATAATTAGATGACATATATTATAAAATGATTAGATAATCACATATAATAACAATGATATCATATCTAATCATGATATCTCACCCAGTATATCTCCCAGTTTATGGGCGAACCTCTTCCATGTCGGGATGAGGCGATGGTGCTTGGTTCATCTTGGTTCGAGGAAAAACCGGACGAGGCGCCGTGATTGCAAAACGCCGGACAAAAAATGGGTGATATGTCCAGTTAAGCATCAAAAAAATGGATTTAAGCCATGCAGAATACTTGCTGCGATGTCTTTTTAGCAACACCTCTCTGGTGCGGAAATATTCCGGATGACGTCTGAAACAACCTCCGTGAATTGTAGTTATGTTCGGCTCAAGGTGTGGTGTGCAAGTTTAAAACTCAAATTGATCATGTCGATTGTGCTCAATGCCTCGTTGTTGCCAAAGGGCAATGATATAATCACTGTGGCCATTGCGCAGTCCTTCAATGGAGAAGATGTTTGCAGCTTCGATCTGAATAATGGAACGTTGGCGGATCTAGAGAAAACACTCTGTGATCCACGTGGACCAATGTTCCGTTGTCTTCCTAGGTCCAGTCTCCATTTCTACACAGAGAAGGAACCATTGAGGGCGCTGGACCTGCAACTGCAGGTCTGTAGTTTTGGTTCCCTCGTAATCCAATACAAGGCCCCAGATGTCGGCAAATTTCTGGAGGCCATGCAGAACAACAAGTTCGATCCTTCGTCAGCAAATTTTGAGATGACCTGGACTGCAGCAGAAGCACCGGCAGTTTCTGCATACCAAACTGAGTTCATGATAGATCAAGTCCTCAGTGGATTGCCCACCCATGCAGACAGCCGAGAGCATTTTGTTCGGATTTTTGGCAAACTCACTGCTATGGGCGAGTCGTGGATCGTGCCGAGGGATGCAATGCTGGGAAAATATTTTTCCGACGGGAGACATTTCAAGCATCGCCTGTGCCAACATTGGCTGGAGATGGCTCGCGATGCATCCACCTCAAAGATCTCAGAGGCAACACCCATCATACTACTCAAAAGGGGTGATGATGGCCGCCTGATTGGCTGCGCAGTCCTTGGTGACTCCTTTCCCAGAAACTTTGATGATGGCATGCAAAGAGAACTCAATGATTGGGTTTTGTACCCTGATTTTAAGTGGCAAAACGTGTCACACGCCTTGCTATCATTGGATTGGGACCCCCAAGAGGGCTTAGCACTCTTGCAAAATTCAATCACGGCGGGCACCTGCTCAATTCACGACGCTCCAGACGCAGGAGGTCAATCTGATGGTCCACGTGCAGCTGCGCTTGTCCTATCTTGGAGTTGCGGAAGTCCAAGGGTCCATCAATGCGGCCTGCGTGGAGGTTCTTGCGGAGCTGCTTGAGTACAAGCTGAAGATCGTGAAGTTTCAATCTGTTGCCGACTTGGAGACGGAGATGAAGGGTTTCGAAGGTGACGCGCAGCACCGCGGAACCCTGGTGCTGGTTACAGATCTTCCGGCTTCCACGGGCAAAATCTTTGCTGGGTCCCATCGCATGGTCCTTTGCTACAATGCCGAAGAGTGAGATATGAGGATGGCTCCAGAATACATACCCATGACCTACAAATGAATGGTCAAAATGCAATTCGAATATATGTGCGGGCTCATTGTTGCCCGATTTTGGGTCGCCACACGGCACCAGCCGTTGTCTCATGAAAGGCTGAGTCAGGGCTTGGCTTAGTGCGAGAGCAAGTAGAAGATTATGCAGACCATGGTGAAAACGATTTTGCAGACCCGTGGATGCTCCTGCCGGTTTACAATTAGAACTTGAACACTGTTTTTATGTAGGTTTGGAAACAAATCAAGGGGGTTAATTGTCATTATACTTGTAAAAACTATTTGCGCTGGGTGTTGCTGAGGCCTCTAACCCACAAACTGTCCAGTTGTCTAAGTGTATTCTTATAGTCGCGCTGAGCAACCAGTAGCTTAACCCCATATTCATTGCCCAACTCAGGTTGTATTTCCCGTATTCCTACATTGGTTGGCTTCACATTCAAGTTCGGATTTGCCCAAACCTGATCAACATGAGACCCCTCTGCCCTGTCTCGTCATGTCAGGCCAATGGCAAGCGATGGCAAACACTGCCTGTTTTCCTGCGCCAAAAAGATCCGGCATTGGGCGGCATTAGGGGCTGAAGACTTTCCACCTCGGGCACAACGCTAATCGCCGCTAATCCCCATTCCCCAAGAGCACTACTCATTGTGCTTGGAATCTCACTATCAACAGTATACAGTATACTATGTTTTGACTCTAGCGCAAATAGCGCAAATGGGTTTATTTGAGGATGACAGTATGGTCGGACAATATGGCATTCTGGGTGTTCGGGCAGTTGCACACTTCAATTGTCTATTTCTAAGCCCAGTATAGAAATAGGACCCCAAAATGGTACAATATTATGTTTATAATGTATGTATATATATATATACGTATATGCAACAAACAGTTTCCGGGGAGGTGATTGTCAGGAGGGAAGGACTGGGATTGTTTTGGACAGGCGCTGTCTTGTGAACATCCGCAGTTTCACGGCCTAGTAGCCGGTCAAATGACCTTGTAGCGTGGTGGCCATGTATCACGTCACAAGAGTGATTCAGAGCTAACAAGAGGCCCATTTGCCCATGGAAACTGAGTCAAGCATCTATAGTAATCTATAGGCACCATGATCCCTGACATTCCCTGACATTTTCATCATCATTCACAATTATCAGTGAGGTCACGACCTCCAATATCTTTTTCATTATTTTTCCCTAGAAATATCCAAGAGTTTTCTTCACCCCCATATCCACCTATAGTTCCCCCTGAGGTTCTCCCGTGTTTCCCCATCCCTTCCCGTCATGGCGGTGGACGTGGCCAGCAAGCCGACCCTGGCGAGTTACAACATCCGTCCCGATGCCTTCGATCCGAAGCGGCCGGGACCTCCGAATGCGCTGCAAACGGCGCGGGATCGCGATGAGGCGATGCTTGGCCGAGCTTTTCAGGATGGGGAAGGATGGATTGAATGGTGACTGAATGGTGATTTCATGGTGATTTAGTTGTGGGATGTTGTGGGTAAAGTGATTTATAATCTATAGATATCTATAGAAACCAAAACAAATGTGATTTAATGGTGATATACTGGGGCATAACGGGATCACAATGGAAAATCCATATTTGGAGGTTTCCGTTTTGACCTCACCGAAGACATGGATGACCATGATTTCGTATATTGAAAGCCATGGTGACTTGGGGATCCCCCATTTCAAGAACCCCCCCACATGTTGTGGAAATGGTGCCAGATGTTGGAAAATTTATGTAACAATTTAATATATAAATAGCCAATAGGCATGGAAGAGTTTTCCCCAATGTGTCGAACGTGGAAGGGTGGGAAATTGAGATGAATTTAGAATCATTCTCTGGAATTGCCAGTGTGACGCCTGTGAAGTTGGGAGTTGTTACGAGTTGTTGCGAGTTGAGGAAGTGATGTTTTTGATTTCTCGAAGTATTGATGGGCCGATGCTGGCTTGGAGAACACACATGGGATTCCATGGGATTTGCCTGATTGGTAGACGTCTGGTAGACGACAGGATCAGGGTTCGATTGTTGGAGCTGGTAATCATCTTGCTTGATCATGGAACATGTCACAAAGGCAGCCCTCGTTCTCCAAGAACTGGAGGGCAAAAAAAAAAGCACTTGATATGTTTGAATGATACTGGTTGTATTTGCAACGAGCTCAAGCAACTTCATCAGAACCGATGATGTTCACAAAAAACTGTCAAGATTCTTGGAGGCTTAAACCACGGCCACGGGTGGTTTCTAAGTCCGCCATGACCCCGACAACCAATTCGGCCCATCCCAAGGATGCTCGCGGTGGTGGACCGACATTCCGAAGTGGCCGACGGATCCTTGGACTGAGCCGTGATCCTTAGATTTTGGATGTCAGGTGCCAGGTGAAAATGAACATATTATATAAAGTCAATGTCAACCCCGGATTAATAACCCATGGGTTATTAATTAGGGTGGTATTCCCCCAAAAGTCATGATTCGATACTTAAATGGTACCTTCCCAATTAAACAGCCGTTTGGGGTTTATCAATCCAGGGTTGACATTAGTAAGGATGCCCAAGTTGATGGTTCCATTGATACATCAGTTTTGACTTGTGTCCCATTCCCACTTGACATGTTGTGAAACCATGTTTGAGACTTAAACAACTCCCAAGATTTGAGCTGGAACCTGACCATTTGGAATCCCAAACGCATGAACATGGCACTGTCACCATCCATTTGTGAATGTTGAGTCTCAAAATGTTTGACAATACGTTGAATCGATTTCAGGTTCCATAAAGTCCAATTGCAGGTTATAAACTCCTTGATTCCGTTTGCCTGGTTTGTACCCGGCAAATCATTGGGTTCCGCACCGGGCTGAAAAACGCTGTCAGGCAAGATCCGCACCCGGGACTTCAAGGGCGCCATCACCCTCCTGAAGCGCACACAGCGACTCGGTGGACTCGGTGTCACGATGTGAAATGAAGGCGATGGAAACCATGACCTTTAAAGACAAAAAACGATGGAAAATCATATTCTTTAATGGGTAAATATGGGTAAATCAACTATAACTGTTATTGTTATCTAACCAGTACTGGTTGGTGGTTTCAGCAAGTTTACTGGGTAAATTAAGATATATCATGGCATTATGGTTGGTGGTTTCAAACATGAATTTTATTTTCCATTTCATATATGGGATGTCATCCTTCCCATTGACGAACTCATTTTTTTTAGAGTGGTAGGTATACCACCAACGGTGCATAGATGTTTAAAAACCAAAAGTACAATTGTGTAACAACTTATCTTTTGCCCAGAGAATGTGTGTTGCAAATTTGCAAGAACTCGGACATGTCGTTTAGCCATGTTTAGCCCACAACAAATGGGCCTATGCTTTTCGCGAAACGGCTGCTGTTTATGCTTTGATTTCGCGGTGGGTAGGAACTTGGTGGCTCATCATCAATCTCCGGAGCCCGGTGGGAAAGCTCTGGTGGTGCGGCTCGCCTCGGCCTGTCTGCAGCTTCAGCTTTGTGTCGGGACGCCGGGACGGGGATGGGATGAGGACGGTTGGACGGAGCAGGTTTCCATATAAATTCAATGGGGGTACTCCAAAATGAATGGTTTATTTCATGGAAAATCCCTATGAAAATGGATGATTTAGGGGTAAGTATTTTGTGGGAGAGGGAACTTCATAACATATGTTGTTGTCTTGATTTGTGTTATGATGCAGCTAGAATAATGTAGAAGTTGGAAACCCCGTTCCTTCGAAAACTAAGTGTACGCAGTGTAAGAGGAGCATAAACCGTCATCCCTCATCCCCCCTTCCATCGAGGTGTTTGGAGTTGGTTATAATTTCATCGAAGTGTTCCAGTCGCGTAAAGAGAATGTCTTTCAATGTGGTCATTTTTGGGTTCAAGGACCAAATTGGTCACTTAGCCAGCCTATAAACATGTATCCAGTGATTTCATATATGTTTTCATATGTTCATATTACTTTCCGGTGTTTCCCTGAATATTTAACTTTGTTTTTTAATGTTCCCATCATTTCCAATTTCTTCTAATCATTATCCCCATGATTCTTCAATGGTTTATAGCAGCCCCAAAAGGAAACCTGGAAGTATGAGGTAAATATCATCATCCTACCATCCTGGAAAGACTTGTTTACATTTTTTCGCGGATTACCACAATACATTTTGAGAAGAATCACCTCATCATGGAAAAGATTTCAATATATATTGGCAATCGAATTTCCCATCAGTTTCCCTATCACCTTACTGATGCTTCGTAGGGAATTTTCGGGAATGATCCATATAATCACCAAAAAGTAATAATCATCCCAGCAACCCCCAGCAACCCCCAGCAACCCATCCATTCCCTACGTAAAACGCACCAGTAAGTCATTTTCCCGTGATTTATGGTTCATAATCACCAAAAAGTAATAATAATTCATCACTATAGTAATGATCCCAACTAACCCATCACCAAAAAGTAACCATTATCCCATCACTAACCCATCAAAATGGGTTCCATCCTCCGCCATGGCCAGGTGGCCCTGTCGTGCATTGGACGCCACGCGCCGGCGCTGTCAGAGGCCACTCGTGCTAAGGAGGACCATGGGATGTGCATGGGATGTTAGAAACCTGTTATTGTTACTGTCTGGTAAACATACCAAAAACTATGGAAAATGGCCATTTATAGTGGATTTTCCCATGAAACATGGTGGTTATAGCTATTAGACATACAAGTATTTTCTGGTAAACATACCAAAAACTATGGAAAAATCCACCATTTTTCATGGGTAAATCAACTATTTCTATGGGCCATGTTCAATAGCTATGTTAGTTTACCACAGGGTATCTAACCATTATTCAACCATAATGTAGTTGAACAAGCCATCGATGGATATCCATATTCTAGTTAGTATTCAACATGATTGTTATCATAACTGGTAGTTCCAACCCATAATGTTGACAATTATCTAACATCACTGAACAAGCATACCGGTACCACTAGTTATTGTTAAACTAGTTATCTAACATTATCTGGCCATTGTTCAATTAAAGCATACCACTAGTTCACTCATGATTGTTATAGTTGTTTTCAATTATATGGTTCATGAACCCGAGGATGTTAGATGAGAGTTCATGAAACACATATTTGAGCAAGAATCATGGTGATTTTGTGGGAGTTTATCAGGCTGTACAGTACAAGATATCACCAACAGCCATGGGAATCTACAGTTGCTTTGTGTTGGAAAGTGCAGGGGGTGACCAGCAAGATGATGGCTACTAGGATCAATACATGGGATGATTTTTTTTGCGGATTCTAGCCGGATATTCATGGGATAACAATGGAATATAGCGGGGATATGAGATAACTACATTCGAAAAAAACATGATATAAAGTGAATAGAAAAAAGAATCCGATAACATTATAATCACAAAATTCGAACAATCAAATTGAAATATTGAAGCTCGTTTTCAGACATAATGGCAGAACAATGGGATCAACAAGTGGAGAATGATGGCATTTACTGGGATATAACCAACCATGGCCTTTAGGTCTGAAAGGAAATAGTGCAGATCATTGATGATGATGGGTATGATATGATATACTGTGATTTTACTGAGAATAATGAAACAATAAAGGGATTGCATGGAATATATAACTACACCTAAATGGGCAACACATTGAATGATTATATTATAGTGCGGGATTAGTGGTGCTTTAAATGGAAAACCACACGAAGAAATGCAACAAAGGTGGGCATTCCCCTCAGGAAACTGGGATATGAATCAACCAACATCAATTGGAATAAAAACCTAATAACGTACTTGAAAATCCTGCTAAAACCATCAAGGGCGTGCTTGGTTTAACTTTATCATCATTTTCTCCATTATTTGATTTGATGTTTTTGTTATACCGCATTTTCGCACAAATCCATATGCAAAAAGAAACACATGTAAAAAACATGTTTTCAAGAGAACAAATAGCGGATTGTCCATGTTTCTGTTCACATTCTGTATATGTTTTAATTATTGTTTTATGGATATTTATGTTTTTCTTTAACCACTTCCCAAACACATTTTTCCAAGGGAAAGTGATCATGTTCTAAAATGCTTCGTTCGCTTTAGGGTTTATCACTTCAGAGATGCCGTGGTCAGCACCCGTGCGGTGCTCGCAAGGAGTTAGATGACATTTGGTCGTTATTGACCGGAGCTGCTATGGACATGGCCATGGCTGAAGCAGGACTGCAGTAATATGTTGCTAAAGAGTTGGAAACTGATTTGAGTGACTTCACTGCAAAAACAAAAAACATCAAAAAACACGTGTAAATGAACCCTGGGGAAAAACAAACTCTTGGAAACACACACGTTTTTTTGGTCACTTTTTATTGATATTCATGACAGATCTAGCCATTTCGATTGGTGGAGAACTCGTGTTTGCTTTTCAGCCCATCCCGGGATGAAGATCAGGATTGCTGACTGTACACAGGAGGTGATTCCAACAAACCGCATCCAGTGCTGCGGTCGCACATTTGCCATCCCCCACACTGGCTGGAACGGGCCGTGTGTTGCGCCATCCAGTCGCGTCTCGGTCGATGGCGCTGTGGGCGGAGGCGTTTTATTAGTGCATATGTTGGTTGATGACTATAGGGGGGATTATATTGCTGGGCACTTGACATCATGATTTTATCATCATCCATGAACCGGGATTATATTATACAAGCAGGGACAGCTAAGTTGGGTGAAACAACTCCACCTTCACTGTTGATTTGATGGTAACTATTGGCTAATGGGGTTTTGAAACCAACTTAGAACTGGAGGGCCAGGAACAAGCATTATATCAGGGATTTTCCGCTTCTTGACATTGCTGAATGGTGAATGGTGAACGGATCAAAGGTGTTAAGATTTATTGAGGATATCTAAGGATTATTAAGGTAGATTGATGATAATTGAAGCATGATGGAGAAATCTTTGATTTCCTACTGTTACGTGTCTTGTTTTTAAATCAGATCTCAGGATTGCCATTTTTTTTGTGTTCGTGCCTTCGGGTGGGCTCGAGCTATTGGAACCGATTCCAGATGTTCTTCAAATGATCCAAAGATCCCGAAGTGGCACGATCTTATTTTCGTAAGACTGGACAATTCCCCAAGTTTTTCACGATCTTAAGAGATGTTTTTGAACATCACCAGAAGTGACACGATCTTATCACAAAGCTTGGTTTTTCCTGAGGCGCCTGTGTATGGCCCTGGAAATGGAATATCTCCTCAGCTCTGATGAGATGCAAAGTCAGCGCTCCACTGTGCTGCCGCCCATTCCGGCGATGGAACCGATGTCATCGATGGAACCGATATCGGCAGAAGCGCACGATCCGCACGACGCCGGGGAAGTAGGTCAGGAACCTCTGGGGACCAGTGGGGACCATCCAGGGGTAATCAATCTTGGTGTAATGTTCATTTCCCATAGGATCCATGTATGGTATATATGCTAACATCTGGGGTATATTAATGGTAAATGTTACCATATATGGCATACATGGATCCTATGGGTTTGGCTACCAGTCACAGTGTGCAACTTGATAGCCATACATCGCTGAGCAATTTTGGGGTTCGTTATCATATTATGGCTGAGATGCTCAGTCTCAATCGTCTTAATCAAAACCGATGGATCTGCTGATGTGGGTTTTGGAACGTTAGCTACACGCCAACTCTTTGCTGATGCGCATATTCTCCATGTTTTTCCATGGGGTTTCTGATGCTGATGCGAATAAGTCCCCGAATAAGTTGAAGGGGTTTGGTTCACAGGAAACCTCTACGGTTGAGGGGAAACAATTGGTTTCCTGTATTTTTTTCCCTTCAATTGAGTGAGTCACCAGCATGTTTCTGTATAAAGCTGACTTTTTCTCAATCAGAAATTGGATAAACATTGTGGCTATCACAAAAAAAAAACTGATTAGTCCCAGTTATATGTTTGTGCTGACGGACTTTTTACCGTCCAGCAAAACGCATAGATTTTGATGGGGTGGGGCAATAACGTTCATTGGCACTTACACACATACGTGATGCTACGCCACTGCCCGTTCTTCTGCAACTTCCACACATACGTGATGCTACGCCACTGCACGTTCTTCTGCAAC
>Ga0126342_10007719_pt1 | contig 19252 bp, 17 predicted proteins | sample Cyp1metagenome_FD_92528 | JGI IMG/M metagenome (GOLD analysis project Ga0126342, IMG submission 92528) | Coral microbial communities from Lord Howe Island, Old Settlement Bay, Australia - Cyphastrea 1 metagenome | ecosystem: Host-associated > Invertebrates > Cnidaria > Coral ... | reverse complement strand
ATGTAATGTAATGTAATGTAATGTAATGTAATGTATGTATGTATGTACTTACGTAGCCATACACATGCACTTAACTTTACTTCTATTTTGAACATGTTAAACAGGATTCCTGGAACAAAAACACCTTCATGTTGAAGCATTTCCAGAAATGGCCACGTTTCTCAATGAATATCTTTCAGTGGTAAGGGATGGAAACCCCCTCAAGATGGCTAGAAATGAAGCCATTCAACAATCAAAGCAAGGTTCACCCGGAGAAGTGAGTGAATAGCCCCATTTACCCATTTGCAACTCTGAGTTCTTGCTGTATGATTCAGGATGGGTCGATATAACCACACTCGACACCATGTTGTTTATGAGTTGGAGTTTGCTCAGAGATCGTCTATGTAGATCGATTTTCTTCGAGTGGGAACAGTCGACAATGTCTACAAATCAAAACGAAGCAAACCCAAGACAAAGCTATGAAGTTCAATGTCAACGGTAACCGCCTGAAGCTGAAGAGGAACATGCTGTTGGATACCAAGAATCCTTGCGGATCCAGTTCATAAGTGGACCATGGTGTCTACTTAACAATCGCAGTCCCAAAATCTGACAGAGTCATTTCACCATTTTGGAAAGCCATGTTGACAATCGTTTGGGGAGTTTGCGTTTCCGTACGATATGGCCCCATGTTTCACGAATAAAACAGAGGTAACTGCCTAGACCTTCCCAAATTCACCAGAAAAAATGTGTGAAAAAGGTATGTTCATGGGGTAAAGCAGCATTTTTATGGCTACATTCCCGCCAAAATCCTCCGAAGTAGTCGTGGCACCTTTTCATCTCTGGCCCACAGGCTCGGCTGGTGGAGCTCCTCAAATGGGATGATTGGTATGGGACTTGTCAAAAGATGTGGAAACAATTTGTGAAGGCATATAGAAATGATCTTGGTAAGTATACTTTGGATATACTGAATAATGTGTATGTATAATACATTATATATTACAGTATATGTCTTTATACTTCTTTATATATGAACTGACATGATGACACAATTGCGACGATTGTGTCAAGGAACTGTGGGCACAAATCCACATGGTGAAATCCACTTAGTCATTTGCTGATGGCGGTCCAGTGCGGCACCTACTCAGCAAATCTTAGGAGACCATCTACAGTTCATGTCCTTCAGGAACTTCAGGGTCGAGAAAAACTCTGTGAACTGCGAAAATACCATCTGGTTATGACTAACATAGCCATGGAAAATCACCATGTTTAATAGGTAAACATAGGTAAACCATCATAAATGGGCCATTTTGCATGGCTATGTTACAAACGGTTTTTCCCCGACCCCATCCCAGCGCTCCTCAGCCTCCAGGCACGCATTGGCTGCAAAACCCAAGGCCACCCTCGAAAGAGCGGTGGAAACGGCCAGCAAATAGGTCGGTAGAAACGTGTCACTGGCCGGAGCAACAAAGGGGGCGGCACAAGATCCATGGGATTTTTGTAATCTTTGAGGATGATTTCAGTCAAGTTGAGCAGGGATTATGTCATTCACATGGAATTAGAAGCAATTCTATAGGATGACCTTTTTTCATAACCATTCAGGGTGATATCATGCCATATCATGCCCTAATAATGGGATGCCAGGGATCTTACCTGCCAACATTTGACAAAAGAGTTACTGTAAACATAAAATGCAAAGCATGTTGAATAAATTTCTTCTGTACCCATTACAATGATTCCCACGCTATGGATAATCAATATATAGAGCCTGGCCACACCAAAAAGTGGTTGCCCAGTTCGGTGAACCTCCTGGGGGGGTCCATTGATAGGGGGATTTCGAAGCCACAGCTGCACTGGATTTCGATCAACTTCCAGGGCCTGGGTTCTGCAACACCCAATGGAGTCCAGACCTGGCTGAAATCATGGCCTGCTTCACCATGGCATTTCGCAAACAAAAACCGTGGGAAATGTTCCCATTGAATGGCAAAGATTAGGGGATGAAATGTATGGTCCTACCATATCCTACCCATCTGAGCTTTACCCAGATTTCTGGCGGTGATTCTGAGTGATTTCAGACACGCCTCTGTTAAATCCCTCGATTGGTGATTCCGACTGTCCATGGGAACCCGCAAGCAATGATAAGTTGGTGGTTTCAACCCCTCTGAAAAATACTAGTCAGTTGGGGTTATTATTCCCAATATATGGAAAAATAAAAAATGTTCCAAACCACCAACCAGATGAATGTTTGAAATCTCCTGATTGGTGGATCTGTTCTCGGTGACATTGGTGCCATGAAGAAGTGGCGATGTGCCAACACATGGAATCTCTACAAGCTGGGCCTCCATTCCTCCATTGATTACTGCTGCAGTTGGATGGGGATCTACATCATAGCGTTCATTGAGGGACCACTGGGGACTCCTGTGGCAGGGAACTGACCTTGCACTCGAGTAGGTACTTGGAGGATGCGGGATGCATGACCCAGATGTGTCTGGCCAGTTCATATGTTTACAACTCAGTATAAATTTGAGATCCTGCAGTCATCTATGGAAACATAATTATGGTTTATATACTGATCCAATAACATAATTATGGTTTATATACTGATCCTTACAGATCCTTGCTAATTAACTGAGATGCTTATCCAATAAATGGTCAGGAACCGAATTTCGCCACTCGAGCGCTCCGATGAAACGCATCCAAGTGTCCTCATGGCCATGATGCTGCGACAGATTCCTGAACAGCTCAACCCTATGCTCTTGCCCGGAAGGTCGCGACAGTGTTCAAAGCGCATCCTTTGACATGCTCAAATATCTCAAATACCTACAAACCGCATCTTAGAGTATATATTTTAGTTGTCAAACTACAGTAACAATTACAACTATTTATACACCTATCATGACCATTGAATTGCATTGGCCCTGCATGTTTTGTTTGTTATACTGGGTAGTACACATATCGCCATGGCAAACCAACCAGACTTCCGCTCGACCCAGAACCTGCCATCGTTTCAACAAAAGCTCGCGGTTGCAAGCAAAAAACACACCATTCTTTAGTTGATGAAAGAACCAATTGCATCAAATTGCTATTTTTTGACATTTCATCAAAGAATCGTGCGCATGGTTCCATGGCTCACTCCAACTTTGAAATTGTGGCACCCCACATGCTGCTTCAGTACACCCAACTCACCAGACCCTCGACCTTGCCACAGCCAGGAGACAGCACAACCAAACAACCGGAGGAGAAGTAGAGGACGGCGGAGAGCATGATGATCACCCGAACACCCGCCTCGGACTAGCGGTGACCAACTCCATGACTTGAAATAGTTCAAATAGTTATGAAGCACTACTGATATGATAAATTAGCCAGGTGGAATAGATGGTAATAGTATGTAATAGTAGGAACAGGATCAAAACGCAACAACAGCGAGATTTAGCCCGCTAAAACGGAATGTTCTGGGGATTTTGAGCAACAAAATATGGGATAATGAGATAATGTGGTAAACCCAAGAAATCCCAACAATGGTAATGCACACGTCTCACACATATAGGGGATTCCTGGCCTTTTTGTTGGAGGATCATCCCGCGGGTGAATTCAGGGGTTTATGTAGGATGCCCCTGATGATCTATTCAGTCCACGGTGTGTGGTTATTTAAATGGATTATAACTATGGCTATGGTTATTACATGTCTGGTTAATCTGGTTAGTGGTTTCAACCAACCCCAAAAATAATATATAGTCAGTTGGGATGATGACTTTCTCAATATATGGAAAAATAGAACATGTTCCAAACCACCAACCAGATGTTATTACATGAGATTATCCACTTGCAGAGTGGGATGATCCTGCCAGTATTGACCTACCACGGGTCAAACACCCTCTGTGAACCAAATGCAAAGTAGATGCCTTTCCATGTGTCGATTTCTGATGTAAACCACTGTCACATGAGGTCAGCCGCGAGCTGGCAGTTTGAATCCTGGCACATCCTTACCTACCTTCATCATTAGTTTCATGCGAGATTTCAGAATTCTAAAATCCAACCCAAACCACCATTGAAGGCATGACGAGTTGGTCATTCTGTACAAAATGCCTGAACATGCTACCAGTATTTATCAGTATTTTGTGCAACCCCCATGAGAATGAGCAGTGGCCATGGCACTCTTCCCTCCGAGAAAGTCAACATATATTGATTCTGGTTGGTGGTTTCAACCCCTCTGAAAAATATGAAAGTCAGTTGGGATTATTATTCCCAATATATGGAACAATAAAACATGTTCCAAACCACCAACCAGGATTATATTGGGTCACAGAGGCGACGCCCTGGCAGTGCACTCCAAGTGACCGTGTTGGCCCTGATTCCATCTTGCGTATCAACCTTGACAGCCCCAAATCGGGAGACTACTCAACGGCAGTCAACTCGAACATAGGAACTCTAAATTCATGAACTCAGCAACTCCTGTGTGACTGGGTTTGTCTATGTTTGTCTCATCTGGTTTCAAAATGCTTCAAATTCAAGACCATTCTTCAAACAGTCCCAGTGGATCACTGATAGAAAACAGATCAATGATTTCAAGCTAGGTCCATAGTCAAAGGATGTCGAAAGATCACAGCTGGAAAGCAGGGCCCTGGACCCCTGACCCTCCGGTGTCATCAAACATAGCAATGGGAAATCCCCTATGGAGGTAATGGGCAAATAATCTATAAATGTGGGGATTGTCCATTGCCATGTTTGACCGTTTTGCCCTTCGAAACGAGGTGCAAAGGAATTGTTGAGCCACCTTCGAATTTGCAGGGTGAAGTATGCGTTGCAACCTTGGAAACGCGTAAGCTGCGCAAGCTCGTGGAAGTGGCCCTTCCCAAAAACCTGGTGGCTTTCATACCCAACAAGACATGAAAGACATGGCTGGGAAAGCCCATCCAACCTGGAAGTTTATAGCAGGGGAAATCATCGAACAAAATGGTGGATTTTCCAGCAAACCATCATGGTTGACTTCCAGCAAGGTAAGTTGTTTTTGGGCCCAGGTGTTCATTAGGCAGCACTTCAAGCTCATTTTTCATGGTCAAACCGTTAAACCTTCCTCAAATTTTACCAAGAGACCATTGTTACGGCGTGGCGTACGGGGTAAACCAAATTCTAATCAGTCTATCCATCATTTTCCATTTAATTTTCAATCAAATTTGAAAGTCAACCAAATGAGATCACATTCCTGACATAAATATCCCATAGACCATTACGTTTCCTTGATATTACCATTGTATTTTCATATATTTTCTTGGTCGGTAAGCACCAGCCACTATAGTTGGATCATTCCATTAATTGGCGGTTGGCGAGTTTTTCCCGCATTTAGAACCTTAAGCCACAAACCTACTGAACCAAGGTTTACGCAGAAACATGTGACATTTCCCAATGTAAACTAGGTAAACTACCATGTGGAAAATCACGATTTTTCAAGACGGCAAGTCATCAATGGGAGATGTTCAATAGTTATTAGCTATGGTTTACCAAAGGATACCTATAACTATTGATAAATTAGCTATGTTATGGTAATACTACTAATAACTATTGATGGCCATTATGGTAATCTACTTTTCAATTGATTGGTTCAAGGCCAAGGGTTAGCTCGACGGATTTCAGGAGCTGCTCCGCATGAGGTTTTGATTTTCCACGGTTCGAGGGCTGGTAAAATGCATATCCTGATGGTTATAAAAAGATCCCCGTGAAACTATGTATATATATATACATATATACAAAGATAGATAGATAGAATATACACCATTAAGCACTAAGAGATAATGTTGAAACAATGCATATTCCACGTACATCCTGATGACTATGATTATAAATGAATCCAAATAAGACCAACAAAAGCCTTAAACTCCTACTAAGATGATGGTGTTATCAATACCCATGAATATTCCCATTATAATTACATATGTCCATTATCGGTAAAAACATATAAGTTGGCTTCACAACAAGATTGTCTTATATTGTTGTGTTATTTTTACTGGTAGTTCTATATTCTATGATATCCACATGAAATACCTATTACAGTAATATTCAATTATTCCCATTCTATGTCCTTCAAGCATATCTATTCTATAGTTGGTTTTAAATAAATAACCAAACATATCATCATATCATATCATATCATCACATTATATATATATATATATTAGTTGGTTAAACAAATAGCCCCTGACCCCTGTCATACCCTGTCCGACCGCTGTCCCAGTTGCCAGAGATCGCCAAATTGGCAAAGCGCAGCACGCCACAAACCTGGCACAAAAACACCGCGAGGCTCACGCTGCAGACGAAGGACGAAGCCGCCTCAGTGGAATGGGGCAACCACCGTGGGTTTTGGGGACTTCAAATGATGATTTTAAGAAAAAAAAAGATGAGCAAAGTAGGATTTTGACATCTAGAACAACCATTAAGAGAAAACTATGTTCACATGGTTCCAGGTTCCGAATGAACATGTTTTGTGGGATTCATATGAATTTAGGAAACATGATCGGGATTTAATTGAGATGTTCAGCAGTTTGAGCAAGAAACATGTCGATTTAGCCAATAAGAATGTTTAACAAACAACATGTTATCTATAAACAAGGCAGCATGTCCTGCAGGTACCCTTCATGAGTTTAAAGCAAGCACGTGAATTCCACGTTTGAGTTCACGTTTACAAGAAACAAAACACAATTTTGCGGTGGTTTAAAGCCTTGTTGTACTATTCGCCATCTATTATATACGTGTTCACCATTACACCCCGATTCAACTGCTAATAAGTCCTTTAAACTACATTAAACATCCATTGTGCACGGTGAAATCCCGATTTTTAGTGGTTTCACTAGTTTTGATGGTTGGATGCAAGCAAATCCCATCACACCACCCTTAAATCCTCACGAAATCTCGTTTAATCACTATTCTAAACCATAATTTGTCATGGCTAAATTCCAAAATCTTCATGGTTTCATCTTTAAGCCATCATTCAAACCCATGGAAATTCCCATGAAACTACAACATGTGCTCTATTTCTCATGGTTCAATTCCCTTTCAACGACCATTTTCATGGTGACACAAATCCCATGGTTTCTGCACCTTTCAAGCATCAAATCCCAGCCATGAAACATCATGAAACCAGCATTTTTCAGCCTTCTCTATGAAACCACCATGAAGCCACCATTTTTGATGGTGGGACTCCTCCCTTCCCCATCCAAGGCGCCAAACAGATCAGCCCCGCCCTTGCGGTGCTGGGCTTCGCGGGCCAGGCCGCCAGCAGCGCCGAGCCCAGCGGTGCCAGGGCCAACAAACGGCCCGGGGAAAGGCCGGCATAGACGGGGAAGGCTAAAACCTGGGAGATCTCGGAAAAAGGGACGAAAAAAACGACATGTCCGGTGATTTGAATGGTGATTTGGGATTTGAATGGTGATTTGGGATGTGAATCATTGATGGTATAATCACCATGGAAAATCACCATGGAAAATCAATTAATGTTGATTAATGTTGATTTAATCTTGATTAATACGGATTATTGTAATAGTGATTTGATGGTGACAAAAAAACTGGCGATTCATCAGGTTGACATATGTTTTTTTTTGGATGGGGAGGATATCTTACTGGTCCGCTAGCGACTTGTGAAACTGGTAAAGGGCCACAACTGTTGTTTTTTGGTGGTTTAATGGTTCTGAAATATATTGATAGGGATTCTTCATGGGATCCATGATCTCTTCGCCCAAAAGTATGTTTCACACCTCCAAGAAAGCATGGTGGATGTAGGATGTAATATTCATGTGATTAACTATAAATGCACCCCCAAACAATAGCCAGCTTCTTTCCAAGACGGTAGGGCGATGATGTTTACCTCATCTTTCTAGGCTTTGGGGTTGCTATACTATGACTATATGAGACTTGAGGACTCGCAGAGTAGCCACAGACTCTAGTCATCAGCCTCGTGGTCAAGTCAAAGGAGGCGAAGAAGGAGCAAGAAGTGGCCCTATGCAGTTGGAGAACTCTCAGTAGTTCCCTGGCTTCCCGTTTTTTTAATGGATACCTATAGCTCCAAAAACAACTCCATCCTGACCACTGGATAGGAACATATACATTTGATGTGGGAAAAGTGTTTTTTGGAGAGATCCATTAAACTGTCCATTGAGCTATCCATGATCTAACCATGTATTTCCAACCATGGTAATTATGCCAAGTCTTCTCCCATCATTTTCTGTCACCCTTTCGTAAATCAAAAATGGCATGCTTTCTGGGAGAGATGACACAAATATTCCCATGGATCCAGCCGTATCTCCGGAAGTATTTGGATCCATAGGGATCCATAGGGTATGATACCGTGACCCGGTTTATCCCGGTTTAACCGGATCAGAACGACCTCCAACAACCTGCATCCCTCAGAGGTTTCGTGCGGCGCAAGAAGCCAAGGCATATGGCGCAGCCGCCTTCAACAACTGCTTCGCCTGTGAGGCCACCTTCTCCGTGGGTGTGTGGACCCCGTCAGGCGCTTCCGCGAAGACGGACACCTTGGTTCTGCGTGGGTGGATTTTCGTTGGAGTTTCACCAGTGAAAAATAGGGTCCCAGAATTGGAGAATGGGAAAATGTGCAGGAATCTCAATGTTTAATGGCAAACATCATGGCTTTTTTCTGTAACAAGTCCCTAAAACCAACCCTGCAGGCTTCATCAAACATCTTTTATCGCTGCTTGACTCAAGACCACGCAATTCCCCCGGAAAACACTTCCCCTCGAAGAAGAAAAACAGAAAAACATCATGCAACTGTGGATGGTTGCGAAATCCTGCAGTTGGTAGATGATTGATCCGATTATAATCATCTATAATTGAATGGTATTTATATAAATCCAATTATAATTCCATGATCATCCCATTATCATATCCCATTATAATCCGGTTATTTATAAGAATTCCATTGTTATTATCCCCTTAGAATGCCATATAATTATATATATACAGAATATTCCCATTATAATATTATTATGATGTTTCATAGGAATCCCATTTGATCCCTGCCTGGTGCATGACTTTGCCCCACTGAATCTTTCATACCCAGGTACGTTGGACATCTTCATCAAGCGTCGTAGGAGTTGCGGGACCATCCAAACGAAGACCAAAAGTGCTAGAAAAAGCAACCTTGGCCACATGGAATCCTCTAGCTGTAAGAAACTAGAAGTTAAACTGCTAAACACTAATTTTGAGGATTGATTTAGTCTAGCTATATGACTGGCCATATGGGGGAGTCACCATGGGTGAAAAATACATATATAAAATAATATGGAGTATTTTCAGGAAATCCCCATATGGATTTGTCTCAAAATGGGGTGTTTTACAGGAACCTACTACGAGATGTCATGGCTCAGAGGCTACATACTCTGCAAATGTCTCCAATAAGTGATTTATATGAAATATAGTTCGTTTGTGTTGGTATTAAACATATATATATATATGTACAGCAACATGTGCGGCATGAAGTCCCATTCATACTGTAGTTTCTGTCAGCTACTCCCCTAGTTGCGCAAAACCATCCGTTTTGGCTGTTCATATCTCATACGTGCGCCGCCTGAATCTATGACAACGCATCTGTAACTGGTTCCTAAACCCAGACAACTGAGGGGAAAAAACGACAACGACAACAGCAACAGCAACAGCAACAACACCCCTCATGATCCGATGAAGTTTCTGATGATCGTACCCAACTCAACTAAGAAACAGCTATACATAACTAAACGAAACGTGGTAATAAGATAAAACCAAGGGCCCCAGAATGCCCAAGACTCTATAACTTTATATAACTAATATAAACCATCCCATGTTTCTGTTATGTGAGGCTTCCCCTCAAATTCCTAGTATGTTACAGTATGTTCCTTTTTTATTCTACCTGTGCTAGTGGGCGCGGGGTATCCCCCAACCTGACCACCAAATGGTGGGTTGCTGGAATATTCCTCTAAGGAATGAGGCAATTACCTTCCCAAGGGCGTACCCAAACCTTCCATTTGTTTTGGAGTTGCTGATGAAACTACGTCTTTCATAAACTTGGGATTGTCATAGCTACAATCCATAAACATCCATAAACATCCATAAACTGGAAATCCATGTGAAAAACAACTGAATCGGCTGTCTTGCCGCACTGCAACTGTCGATATCTTGTTCTTCATCCTCAAGATCAAACGCAGTGTTGCTTTTCCATTTTTCATCGTTGGAATTCATTTCAATAGCATCATTTTGCACTGCGTGGTCCAATTCAAAATGAACAACATTGTATTTCTTTAAGGCAAAGCTATCATTTTTTGATCGCGTTGGGAAACACATCACCTGCCCAAACGGCTCGGCTGCGAAGTATATTTTATCAACTCTGCCACAAGCATTATGCCTCCACTGGAAGCATCTGCTAGCGTAGCATCTAAGGCATGCGCAAGCGTCGCAACATGTTCTGTTACCGTAGCATGGAACATCTGCTAGCGTAGCATCTAAACCAAAACGCAGAGCACAAGAATGTTATTAGCCTCACCCGGCCCCGCCCCACCCCATCCCATCTCTAACGTAGCATTACGTGAGTGTGCAAGTGCCAAGGGACGGTATTAACCCCACTCCACCCCACCCCGCCGTACCATGACCGAATCATACCTTGCATAGCATCCAAGTATACTAGTAGCAAAGATTGAACCCTGGTGGGGCCGCGAGTCAGCCGATGGCCAAAACAACCACTATTTTGGGAGATTTTGGACCTGAACCTGGAGTTTCCGTCGTGATAAAAGACGATGGGGCCTGAAACAACAAGACGGGCATTGTCTATATTATGGGTTTGTCTGAAAATAGTGTACCTAAAACATCCTCAAATTTGATGGATGATCCCTGTTTTCCCCATTAAAATTGCCAGTTGGGGGTAAACCCCACTTTTGGTCAAATCCATATCATGTTCAAAGCTTTCTTCTGTAACCCATCTCTCATCTCTGATTAGTATTGATTAATTACATATCCCGTCCCATTTCTAGAAGTTGTTACTCATTTCTTGCACGGATGCAAACCCAGTCACAGTATCTGTATTGTGGTTGATTTAGTACTCAAGAGAAACATGGTTTTTGAGTACTAAAATGTTCTATCTAGTAGGAATGCGCTATATTTGTTCAACAAAATAATTACGTCTTTTGCTTATGCACTGTGATTATTGGTCATCCAAGTGTCGGCAGAGATGTTCACCACAAGACTTGGCCGTTGTTTAGCTTGGAAATCCTGGAATTGTCTATATTTGCATTCATTGATTTCTATGAACATAATCACAAAATGCACCAAGCTAATCTTCTCCAAGGTCTGTCCATATGTTTGATGCTTCAATCTGATTCGATCACCATTCACGACGGTATTCACCCATCCAAAGTGAGGCCAACAATACCTCAACACAACGGCCGCGTTGAGCTAGATTCATACCAGTAACTTAATCATGAACAGCAGGGTGTCGCCGTTTGGATACGAACAACTGCCTGGCGAAAAAAGAACCGAGGCCGTAGCTTTTGGATGTGCTTATTGCGATAAGACCATAGCTGCAAATGTTCAAACCCTGTTATCAGTTGCTCTAATCCAGGAGTATATCCAGATATTGGCTGCATATCAAATCATATATCACCATTGCAGACCCACATATCTAATATCTCACCATTGCATACTGCATATACCATCATATACCCATATATCCCTGGTTGGTGGTTTTAAGTTTCAACCATCTTGAAAAATATTCGTCAAAGGGAAAGATTATCCCACATCTTATGGAAAATAAAAAAATGTTCCAAACCACCAACCAGATCCAGATATGGGAATGGATCAATACCTATTAATACCATTTTTAGTGGGATGAACATCCATTTACCAGCTATTTTGGGGTTCACCAGGGGTACAGGGTTTTGACCCATCCCCATATCAGTTAGAGCCTATGAAACTCCAGCATTTTGTCCGCCTGCCGCCCCAAAGGACGTCCATCCATCTGGGCAAAGCCGACACTCGAAGGCGCCGGGCCTTGCGGAAGGTGAGCCATGACCAGCCCGAAATGGTGACTCAACCAGCGATATGCAACTGATATGCAATTTACGAGAGCTAAGTTGGTTTATATATAGACTATATAGATGTTTATAGCTCCATAGTTACCGACAGTTGATCAACGTTTTTTGGAATTCTAGAACTAGTGATTTATATAATGACTAATTACGACTAACTTATCTGCTGGGTTTATGGTGACGAAGTACGTATCATACGTACCTATAGCAGCTAGTGGGGTTTATAAACCAACTTGACTTAGCTCGGCATCACTTTGTATGAGCCTTGAACATTTTCTCACCAGCCAAATGGGTCAAAATTGCAAATAAGCCGAGATACTGCTCAGGATACATGTCGTTGCTTAGAGGGATAATATGAGATTGGTCACTCCACCACAGCCTCCAAATTAGTCCTGGAACCTGGAGCTGATTTGAGTCCTGGATGTTGCAGAAATGCTGGGTTCCACATTAAGTTTAGTGGGCATCTATCCATGTTCAGACGATTTTCCCCACAGATCAAGATCTGGCTGCATCAGCCATGCAAGAAAGTCACAAGTAACTTGGGGCTCATAGGGGCTCCACATCCCAACTTCTGGGCCTTAGAATCCCATAGTTGTCCCCCCCAAAAAAAAGGTATGTTTAACATGTTTTTAACCGCTATCAACCATTATCAATCACTATGAACCATGATTGACCCCCAATAACTTCCTTGTAAAATGTATCGATTCAAACCCCCAATCCGGTCTCTTTCGGAGGTGGTTTTCCGAGGCACGGAGAATATGTGCCCTGTGCACATTCCGCATCTGGATTGCGGGGCCTCCCAAGGACCCAAAGGACCCAAAGTTCAAGTCATGGGCCCCTTGTCTACTGGCTGATTCTCTTGGGAGGCCCATGGGTTTATGGCATCTCTCACTTTCATATCGATTTCACGTTATATCTGGGGAGAACCAGATAAGGAAACAAAAAAGAAAACCCGATGAAACTGATGAAAGGGGAGTATCACATTTGGAGGATTATCACGGTCCAATCGCAGGAATCCGGGAATCCAATGTTCCTAGCCTAACCATCAGTTGACCATTGGTTGATACTTGTATCTGTGACCCAGGAATCTCAACGTTGGTGAGTTAAGCATGCAGTATAATTTACCCTCTGGTAAACTAACATAGCAAGGGAACATCATCATGTTTAATTAATAGATAAATCAACTATAAAGGCCCATTTTCAATAGCCGTGTTAAATTACCAGATGGTAATTATGGATATCCAGTAGTTCAGTGACAACGATGGTTATTGTTCACTAAGAAGGGGAACCGTACTAACTACCCGACTGAAAAGACACAACTATGGCTATAGCCATAGCTACTTACCCTGAGGTAAACTAACATAGATGTGGAAAACCCATCATTTGTAGATCATTTTCCTATAATCTATAGGGGAACCATAGGTTTTCCACATCTACGTTAGGTATCGTTAGAGTATTCAGGGTACTAACTGGTACTTAGTTACTAACTAGCATCACTTCTCATCACTGGTAGCCTGGTAGTCACAATGTCAACCATGAATTGGTATTGCACCATCTACAAGGTCGCGGCCACTTTTTCGGCCAGTTCTTCTTGGCCATTGGGCCATCCAACTGGAGTCATATCTCCACCATCGACATGTGACTTAAAGACCACAGATAAAGACAACCAATTTGCCGATTGGGGGCCCCCTGTGGAACCTCTGGAGTTTCAACTTGGTCGTATTTGGACTCTGGCCGCTCGATTTCCCGGTGCACTCCCAATCTTTTCATTGGTTTCCAATCCTTTCAGACTTTCAGAAACCAACAACTTATGCCAAATTCATCCAACAACTAGTGAGGTCGGATGACCTTCCAGCATCTTGTACAAAAACTGGCCACAAGAGCCACAAGAGCCACTTTCCAGCCAGTTTGCAGGGGTCCAGCTTGGTTTCCAGCTTGCTTCGGGTCATGTTCTCAGCCAATGTGGCTAGGGATCAAAATGATGAACCTCTCTGTGAAAAAAATAGTATTTAAATATCACATAAAACACTATTTGGATCTATCTGGTTGGTAAATCTCAAACAAAAGATCATAGTTTGACACCAAAAAGATGACGAAAAGATGCAGCTTTTCCGTTCCCATGATCCTGAATGGCTTCACCCGAGATTCCAACAAACACAACATACATCAAGTTAAGCGTGGATGTTTTTCTCATCAACTCTCCCAAGAAATATATGGCGAATCCAATGATTCCGATTATCTGGATTCCAATCCGGAGCTTTCCGAAAAAAATGGTACCCCCCCAAATCATCCAGCCATTTTCGATTGGGATTTTCCACTTAAACCATCCAGCTATTGGGGTAGTGGTTCCTACGGCACCTGTAGAGTTCCAGGCCCACCAAGATGGCGTTGCCCTCGGCGGGGTACGGAAGGTACTTGGGGATGGGTCAAGTCATTGAGTACCCCCAAATTGATGGTTAATACCCTCTGGTAAACATACAAAAAACCATGGAAAATCACTGTTTTTAATGGGTAAATCCACTATTTCTATGGCAATTTTCAATAGCTATGTAACAAATTACCAGAGGGTACATCTTAATACTAAACATCTAGTTGTTTTTTGTTAAACATCTACTTAGTCACTTAGTAAAAACATCTACTATGGGAAAAGAAAAAAACAAAACAAAAAGGTCAACTTAAGTTAAAACCTGTGTTTTTTGGGGGCTGATTTTTTGACCCAACACTTGGTGGTTTACCGGTTTACCGGATGAGTTCAAGTGGCTTAGGTCTGGTCATCACCAACAAAATCCAGCAAGTGATGGACAGCAAAACCATGCAATCGGATCTCAGGGCTCCAAGCAAAACTTGATTTATACTCCATGGTTGACAGGCATAAGCCATCCATCTCTGGATCCAAGTCTCAACAATGCTGATGCTATTGGCCGGTGGCGGGCTATTCACACCGTTCACCGGCAACCTTGGCGAATCGGTCAACTCAGCTGGAAACCCCATCATTTTTGGGCTGTGTCGACACTGAACAAATCGGCAAAAAATTGAGGGACAGCCAAATTATAGTGTTGGTAGCTTTTGACAGTCTATAGTTTGTCCAAATTATCCAAATGATCCATTTTCTTGGTCAGCCGTTTGAGCCAAATTGACCATCTATAGTTGGGCCAAAAAGAAATCAACCAGTCCCATGATCCTCCCGGGATGATCCGGAGGGTTTCCGCACCGGGACTGGTGCTCTAAAAAATCAGCCATGGGAGGGTTGATACATGTATACCTGTACTGTACATGTATATTTATATATATATATAATTATATATAATACTGTATTATATGTATATATATATATATTGTAGACATGACCTGATATGACTGATATAGAAACATGCTCCCCCAAAAATGAAGTGGAATCCAGAATAGAAAACCAGCATCTGAAGTGAACTGGCCGCTTACCTATTATATGATCCATGCAGCTGACATCTACCTGACTCGCTGGCCGCTAAAGAAACGTTCTGAGTTGTGTATGTGTCTCCAATGTTCAATCCAAATCAGGAGGGGTTTCCTTTATTATGGTACCATATGGTACCCAATAGCTGGATGGTAAGGGAAAATACCATCTATAAATACCATCTGGTTATTTAACATAGCCATGGAAAATCCCTCATAAATGGAGGTTTTAATGGGAAAATCATCTATAAATGGGCCATTTTCCATGGCTATGTTAAATAACCAGAGGGTAGATGATTTGGGGGTACCATTTTTTCGGAAACCTCCATATCTTACGGCTATGGCTCCACTGGATAGTTGGCGACGGTCAGGCCATGATTTCGGAGAAAAATAACGACCCAAATCGGTAGTCAAACAGGGCTGGGAAATCCCTACAATGGAGTCTTTTATAGTATAGTTTACTGGGAAAAACATCAGACTAAAGGTGGATTCTTCGTGATTTTGTTCAAGCAAGGTTTGAGTCATTCCGCCCGTGTCTGATGACAACGGAGAGTAGATTCTTTAGATGCTCATTGAGCATTCGGCATTAATGTAACCGTATAACATCGTATAACCCTTCTGTTCCTTCACCTTCCCAATGTTTTAAGTTTCAAAGATTTTCGGAACAACTCATGATGTCCTCATTTGGCTATGGGTCAAGAAAAAACTGGTACCCTTCTGTTCACCCAAAAAAATTGTAAATAGCTGGGATTTTGCTGGATGTATATTGGGCCCGTAGGTTTTAACATGTGTTAACCTAAACCAATAGTTATATATAAAACTTACAAACCCATTTGTGACCATGTTTGATGACTAAATTTGGATTTGTGGTTGGCTATTTTTTGTGCGGTTTGAATCCCATGTTTTTCTTATTGAAATCTCCGTTGTTCTCGGTGAGATATTGTTGTTGACCAAGCCGCTCTGCCGCCGAGAAATTCAGAGGCAGCGCAGGGTCCAACGCTTCTGCCTGCAGCAAAACAATGGATACATGGGGAAATATCACATCTTTATACACAGGAATATTCATGGGATATATCTGGAATGTTAATGGGTAACAATATTAATGGGATATATATATGTATATATATATATGGAATATAAACATGGTAACAATATATATATATGTATTATATATATATGGAATGTTAATGAGATATCAATTAGATATCAATGGAAGATATCTTTATACCCTCCGCTAATCAAATGTAGCAGGCGGGAACATCCCCGAACTAAATGGACGTTTCCAGCCAGCAAATTCATCGAACTCAATGGCCGATCTTCCGGCAAACTATGTTTGATTACCGGAGGGTATATGTTCATCATGTTTCATCCATACGTGGTAGTTTCAACAACAAAAATGGTGATAGTTTGATACGTATATCATGGGAAACAATTGGGATATACATGGATATACTGTTTTTTCCCCTGCTGCCAAGGCACAAGGAAGGAAACATGCTGTTCACGCTACATTAAATTCTCAGGAGTCGTGTTAAATCCTGCCTGGACAAGTGCCCGTTTGGCACCTCCAATAAAATTCAAACATCAGGCAATGTGAAACAGGTGAAAAGCAAACAAGAGCACCAAAAAAATGACATGAAAAAATGGTGAAACGAAATGGGAAAACCTCTCAGGCAAGTAAGTAAATGGCAAATATTGGATTTGAAATGGCACCCCAACAGTTTGGAGCGCCACCACAACATCACCAAATTACCGCAATATGGATCAATATGGTACTATTCCAAGACTATGTTGAATCGCCATTGAAACCCACCATTCTGCGTGGTAAACCCAGAAGGGAATGAATGACGTACATTTTCCCTTAATCTGCATGCGAGTTAAACATTGCATCCCGCTCTTCACGCCATGCCTTGCCCTCTGCGCCGGTCAGCCATTCATAAGAAATTCTCCGTGCTTCCAGCGGCACTCTGCATCTTCTTTGACAATGCCACCGCATCTGGGGGTGGATCGTGCCAGAAGCCCTGCCGAGCCTCCGACCGCATTTTCCTAAATGCAGCACTGTGAAGCGGCTTACTGTCATCAGCCCAAGCATCGGAAGTTGCCCGGGCAAGAGCTTCTTCCAGGGTGCTGCATCCAAACAGGCCATCCATGCAACGACCTGTGTCCTCCGCGATTGTCTTCATGGTTTGCAACTGCTGCAAAGGCTGCTTGCGCTGCCTTGAAAGAGGATGCTAAAAGGATCGATTTCTTGCATCTAACAAGATCTGCTGCTGCTGTACATTGGCATTCGTGTAGGGTGTTCGGTGATTTTTGGTCCAACAGAAACCTAAAGAAGTCACCAGCCAGTTTTTTCTATATAGGTCGTCCAGGCCTTCTGAAGATTGGGGTGACCCAGCAAATGCCTTTCAACCAGTAGAATTAGTGGTTCACTCCAGTTTGCAAACAGGTTATAACATGTTATAACCCCAGTTGTAACTAGGCTACGGCTAAGGTTCGGCCAGTTATTTCACTGGGGCGAACCGACACACGATTTTTGGGGCGAACTACCAAGTAAAACCTGGACTGCTTTACCATTTTTTTAAAGCATGAGACACATTAAACACATTCGTAAACCTGGGTGTTAAAAAACAGAACGTATTTGATAGTGTTGGAAAAAACATCAGAGGTACTTAAGGATTTTTGAGCCTACATATGCCTAGCAACCAGATAAACATTTATGACCTTTCTTTACATAGAATTTATAGCTGGCAAAATATGGTGAACAACAAGGAATGATATGAATGATGCAGTTTCCAATGGCTTCACCAGAAATAAAATGGGATCAACACCCTCCTGGGTTGGTCCAAAAATGATGAATCTCTCATCATAAAGGCGTGCATTTGTAAAGTGAAAACCATGATGATACACCGTTTTCATTTTACACACCTAAGACCTAAGAAACCAACATGGAACCCCCACAAAATGGTGTTGGAAGATGATGTTCCCTTTCAAGATGGCCATCTTTGGCGGTTTAAAATTTAAATGATCCAGAATTTTCCCATGTGTTTTTTTTTGGATGGGGTTTCCCCAATAACTTGGGGGTGCCCCAATAACTCGGACTCGGGATCCATGGCCTGAAAGAGGTGAAGGTAAAAATCCGTGACCACCAGTAACGATCCGCTCAGAGGGCTCAACGCCTTGGCCCATCTGAGCCATGGAAAGACTTTCAGCATGCCAGATTTTGGCCCTGCAAAAAAAAATAGATAAATCTACTGTGTATATATATATAGATCATGGCCGATCTTGGCCCTGTGTTTTTTTCATGTTCTTCAGGTGGTTGGTATATTACAAGTCTGTTTGATTGGTTCTTTTCGGGTGGTTCGGATATATTCGGAGATTGTTTTTTTGCAACAATTCAGTCATATGAAGTCAATGTTCTGACCTGCTGAACAAAAGTTCACCAAGCCTAGGCAGACTTTGGACTCATTGCCTCAAATAAAACATGGAAAGGCCAACTCCACTAAAGTGCTATCTTCAAAACACAGGATACAGTATCCCCAACAGGACAACATACTCATTGGCAAACACAAAATGAATAATTATCATAGTTGCATAATGATGTGATGTGATATGCATATTATCTAGTGTATCTATATATCTAAATATATATATATATATATAGTAATTTTATATCTATCTATATCTATCTATATCTATCTATATCTATCTATATCTATCTATATCTATCTATATCTATCTATATCTATCTATATCTATCTATATCTATCTATATCTATCTATATCTATCT
>Ga0126342_10007718_pt1 | contig 19254 bp, 19 predicted proteins | sample Cyp1metagenome_FD_92528 | JGI IMG/M metagenome (GOLD analysis project Ga0126342, IMG submission 92528) | Coral microbial communities from Lord Howe Island, Old Settlement Bay, Australia - Cyphastrea 1 metagenome | ecosystem: Host-associated > Invertebrates > Cnidaria > Coral ... | reverse complement strand
TGCCTGGGGTGACCCAAAATCCGGTGGTGACAGCTCGGCAGTGCAAGATCAGCTGAGGAATGTGCAGCAAATTCAATCCTCAAAGGGTGCGTTCGCCGCGATCTTGTTAGATGGATCGGTCGTTACATGGGGCAATGCAGAAGATGGGGGTGATAGCTCTGAAGTCCAAAGCGACCTCAGAAATGTGCAACAGGTTCAAGCCACAGAAACTGCATTTGCCGCAATGCTGCAAGATGGATCTGTCATTGCATGGGGCGCTCCAGAGGCCGGTGGAGAGACAGATCGGTGCACTCGAAACGTCCAACAGGTGCAAGCTACGATCGGGGCATTTGTTGCCATCCTTCCGGGCGGTTACCCTGTGACATGGGGCGATCCATTCTGTGGCGGTAGTTTGGATTTGAAGGCTGCCAAAAGGCAGAATCACAAGAGGACACCTAGCTGGTGAGACTGGCATCATTTCAAAGACCTGCTTGAATCGCGAGGATGTTTGGTACAAAATGGTGTGTGGATGGCTCTGATTGTGGATCGTTAAATAACGGTAAACCGGAACCGCTGATTAAGGATCCTAAGGGTTAGAGAAGTTGGATGTTGCTCTGAGAACTGGGAAAGTGGACCCTTGTCTCAGTCTAGTTGAATTAATGTGCGTAAAACAATGTCATAAACCATCCCAGTCACCACCATAAATATTTTTTGGTGGTATGTCTACCATTCCCAGTCATGGGCATTGTGTTCATTAAATCCCATGACTCTATAACCACTCGGTTAGTCATTAACTATATAATGTCCCATTCATATACATTGATAATCATTAACCATTAGTATACCGACATCAATCCACATTAATCACCCCAGTTGTATGAATACCAGTTGAGTTGAATTATATACCATTATTCATTTTTATCACCCCAGTTACATTCATATAGCATTGATATTACTGTATGGTTGATATTCATAGACCATATAGTTGAATAAATAGTTACATATACCATATATGGTTGATATTACATATACCCTCCAGTAAATTAACGTAGACCCTGAAAATCACCCATTTTAAAGGAAACTAGTCTTCCAACCCCTATCAGCCAGGGTCTATGTTAATTTACTGGAGGGTAACTATATTTACCACCGTTGAATTTTACCCACAGTTACTGTTGAATCACCGTTCAATGGCTCGTCGCGAGGCCCGAATATGGTTCTGCGCTGCGAAAAATTAAATCGTTGGTCATCCAGTAGGCTAACATAGCCATGGAAATCCATGGTTGTTTCACCCATATGATAGATGGTTAATGATGGTTAAATGATATGGTTCCATGGTTGATGTTTCCTTAATAACTGATATATATATATATAGATGGTTAATGATGGTTAATAATGGGATTAATGATGGGATTAATAATGGGATTACTGGTTGGTGGTGTGGAACATGGCTTTTATGACTTTCCATTCAGTTGGAAATTTCATCATCCCAACTGACGAACTCATATTTTTCAGAGGGGTTGAAACCACCAACCAGATAAATGTGTTCCATATCTATGATCTACGTTAGTTTCTTGGAACTTAGCTAACATGTTCGAAAACTTGGCACACCACAATGAGGTTTGAGAATTGTTTTCAGTTTTCCTTGTATGCCCACAACTATGTTCAAGTTGCCCTCCACTTTTGCTGGTTGAACGTACATTTTTGTACCTTGAAAATCAAAGGTTGAGTTTTCTTACACCCTAAATGTCTATGTTGAGCCCATTTGACAGCATTGAGCACATCTATGTCACCACTTTGTCGCAGCTGAGTACTCGTATCTTTCCGGTGGCGGTGGGTTAGATCACCCTATGGAAAAACGGTCACCTTTTTTTTGGGGTCATTTTCCTAAGGAAAAAGAAACGGTTTCCATATTTGTTGATGAAATCCTCACGTATAACAAATATGGACAAAGCAATGTTTCACGTGAGATGTGTCCAGCTGGTGGATCTCTGTTTTTCCCATTTTGTTTGGTATGTTAAAGTGTATTTTATCTAGGTCCCCAATGTGAATTCAATCTTAATTTCGCTCACGGTCAAACCGCGATTCTTTGTTGAAGTTAAATCCACATGTTTCTTAATGGATTGGCTTCACCAGGAAACTCGACGTGAGTAAAACTCCCTAGATTTCATCGGAAAAAAACACGGATAATCCTTCAATGTGAGGCTAGAACAATGTCATTTGCACCATTCCCCAGGCAGACCACCATAAATTCCCAGTCGTGGGTGGTTATTTATGACATGGTTTTACCCACATTAATCCGAAAATCATCCAACTGAAGATGACTGGGGGGGTTAAACTTTGTACCTCAGAAAGTGGCGATCGGCCATAGATTTCCCCCATGGGTTTTCCCACCACTCCATGGAGAAAACCAACCGCGCCATAAACCGCGGAGGCTTTGTGGGCGATCTCATTTTGACCTGCAATGAGGGCCTGGTCACGGCAACTGGCTTTGATAAGGGATGTCCCTAGGGAAATCATGTTTTTGACCCCCCTGCCGTTTTTAGGGATCTAGAGATGAATAACTGGAGATTGGGGGTTCCTATTCTCAAACCCATATGTTAACCCATAGTTGGCTAAGTTGGTGCGTTTATAATTCCAATTTAACTGTATGGTTTATGGTAAATATATATATATATAATTATATACTTACTATGGTTTATAAACCAACAAACATAACTGGGGGAAAAACCACCTTGTACATATTGCTATTCAAATATTGAAGGATGACCCACACATGGAATTAGGGATATCCTAGGTTCAGACTAATCCATATGTAAGAAATAGTGGTAGAGAATAAGAAAATATCCGGAACAAACTGGTGGTTTGACCAACAAGAATAGCGATTTACCCTCTGGTTATTTAACATAGCCATGGTATAGATGGCCCATAGAAATAGATGGTTTACCGTTCTTAAAAATAGTGGATCTTTCCATGGCAAACTGTTAAATAACCAGGCGGTAACTGATTCAAGCATCAACTATCTTCAATCATTGTGTGGTACCTTCTGGTAATTTAACATAGCTATTGAAAATGACCATAGACATAGTGGATTGTCCCATTAAAAATGGTGGATCTTTCCATAGTTTTTTGTTAAATTACCGGAGGGCAACCAACAAACCACTTGGATCTTTACAACCAGTTGACCTCGGAGACTGGTTGACTGGTTTTTCCATGGATGAAGTAGATGAACCAGTGACCCTCTGGTAAACGTTAACAAAAAACTATGGAAAATCACCAATTTTTCATGGGAAAACTCACTAGAAATGGCCATTTTCAATAGCTATGTTAGCTTACCAGAGGGTAAATATGTCTAAATATTACATGCTTGCTGCGCATCTTAGCTGAGCCATGTCATGTCAGAAGGCTTCAGGAATTTGTTTTGAGTAGGGAATTTCCACATCATTGAGACCATAGAATGGGGGGCATTGAATATGAATGGGGGATGGGATACCCCTGGAATTTTCGCCTTAAATCCCATGATGTTCCTACTATCAACGACCTTTTATAGTCACTATATATAACTACTTTGGATGGGATTTTTCTATAGATCTACTAGTCAAACAGTTCATCAACTAAACATCTATATATTAGTTCACCCTACAGCATGGTTTTCCCCTAAACGTGATGTGGTTGAACGTTGGTTTCTATAAACTCCATGAACTATAGATAGAACCCCCTAATCAACCCATTAAAAATGCTGATTTTCCAGAGTGAATATAGTTATATCTACCATAGCTATAAGTTGCTTGATATTTTTATAATGGAACCAATGGGAATTTCAGGATCCTAAATTGGAGGTACCTACCATATATAAGGCCTATTTTTCAGGCCTAAATTTCAGGGAATATCCCCACAAAATATGGCCTGAAATATGGTACTAACGTACCTCCATTTTAGGATCCTGAAATTCCCATTGGTGGAATTGCCCGTATAAACCCGCACAAACCCTCCGAGCCGTTCCGCGTTGCGGCTCGGCTTCTTAGGCAGACATCAGCGCCTGTAAAGCTCCATGCTGGGAAGCTCGTTCGTTCTGACCGGCGCCAATGGCTGGTTTTTTTAGCAGATACCCTCTGGTTATGTCAAAATAGCTATTGAACATGGCCATTGAAATAGTGGATTTTCCCATGAAAAATTGTGATTTTCCATAGCTATGTTAAATTACCAGAGGGTATATATACTACCACCAGGTATGTATATGTGTATATATATAGTGAATCATTTCGTTGCTGCACCAGTGACATGTCCTTCAGCCTTGTAGACATGTGTTCATGCCACGGATATATATATATATATATATATTTATATATTAATATATTATTATGTATATATGAAAACAACAAAATATATACAGTATATTTATAATATATATTATTTATGTATATATATATTGCCACCCCAGCTAGGTATACAATCCATACCACCTGGGGCACCACAACAATTCCTTGAGGAATTAAATCAGAAATGGACAAGTATACTACACCAATCAAGATCGTATCCAGTGAATTCCACTTCAAAACATCTTTTACCCAGAGTCTCTCAAGTCATCCACACTCCCAAAGAGTTGGGTCCTAAAATGGCGAATAGCCCAAAACTCACAATAGGATCAAGTTTGAGGGGTTTCCCCTCAAATTTTCAGACACACCCCAAGCTGAAAATCCCATCTATGATCCTATTAAATCACCATAGTTCCCAAATTTTCCATAGGTTGTCCATATTGGTTCCACATATATCCATATATATATACACACATATCCTTACGGATCCATGGCCACTTTCTGAGCAGGTACTGAACCCCCCAGTCATCATAGCCCAGTGGTACTTCCTGAGAAGGTACTTGGATCCACAGGGTGTATACATATATATATATACATACATAATATATATATACATACATATAATATATATATACAATGTGAGGCCCCCCAGTTATAAGTGGGTCTATAAACCCTTATAACCCCTATTAACTATAGTTATATCTACCATAAAGCCACTTATAAGGCAACTTAGCTATCTTGGGGGCCCCATCCTGTATATATATACATATATATATATATCTTGGCACTTTGCCCAGGCGATGCCTCCAGCACTGTTGCGGTGAGCTTCGCCAGTGCACCGCACTCGGTGACCAGCACGGCACAGATCCTGCACGGAGAAACTGGTAGCGTGGGTCCGGAGGCCAAGCTGCGGCGTTGAGAAGTTGGGGCTTGGTGCGCAACATGGTTGGTTAATTTAGATCATGGTTAATAGTGGTTAATAGTGGTTAATAGTAGTTAGAAAACTATCAATGGGAAGATTTATTATATAAAACTATCAATGGGAAGATTATATAAAACTATCAATGGTGTCTGAATGTTCAGCATTGCTATGGAAAATCAGTTATTTTTTAGGCAAATACTCTGTAAATGGGCCATGTTCCATAGCATTCCATAGCGTTAAATAATCAGAGGGTATATATGGTGCTTTCCTCAAATGGGAATCCCCAAGTCACCAGGGGTTTCAATACTAAGTAATGGTCATCCATGACGACTGGATGATTTAGGGTATCACTTCAGGAAACCTCCAAATGTTAATAGGAAAATGATGGTCATCGCATCTTAGGGCACCCTATGTTCAGACAAACCCAAATTGGGGATGTACTCTGCAATTTCTGACTGTGGTGATGGTAAAGATGATGGCGGTGATGATGATGATGATGATGATAATGATGATGATGATGATGATGATGATGACGATGATGATGATGATGACGACGATGATCGCGATTAGTAGATATTAATATTAAAACGGTTGCTACCATAACTATTAGTGCTGGTTTCATGTTTGTTATTGATGTTACTGTTATTACCGTTACCATTGTTGGTATCGTGATGTTTTCCCATATGAACCTCTATTTTTGTTTGGTTTTCCCATGAATTTCCAATGTAAACCATGAACCAGATGTGTTTTCCGGGTATTTTCAGACAAACACAGCATTTCTTGAGATTTCACATATGCTGTTTTGGGCTGAGGTTGTAGTACGGCCGACAGCGGCTTTACTGGCGACATTGTCTCTCGGAGAAGCCGAGGTGTTGGGGCAGCTGCTGGTTGACCCAAAGGAAGTTGAGTGGGAATATGGCATAGCCTAGGGCAATCTTAGATGGGTAGAAACTAATCCAGAATAGTCTTTTGGTATGGGATTATATACGTTCACCAGCTAAGAATCTGTCATTTTTGGCAGGGTATCTAAGATTGGCCATGGAGCAACCCGGATAATATTTTTGAAAAAATCGGAAACATGGAATATAAGGGAAGACATCATCGAACTACCACCCTGGAATCCCTTTTTCCATATTTCGGGGGGTTGCGACTATATATATATATACATATACATATCAATTTATATATATATATATATATATATGTTTCTGATGATACAATCCAGGGAAAATGGGGATCTCATTATCCATAAAGGTTGGCTGATTGTTGATGGGTCATTCCAATCGGGATTTCATGATAAGCTTGGCATCCAGAGCAAGGGAGCTTCAAATCCGTCATCGGAGCCTGCCACAAGCAGCAAAATGCTGGTGGCAAGCCCTTCACAAAGTCATTCCATCTCTATAGATGCTGCCCCGGATAGGAAGCTAGTAGACAAAAAACATACTTAGATTAATTCTTGGATTTATGGTGATTCAAAAAACAGACATAGATTAATTGTCCTGGCGCTAAACCAACAACCATGACAATTGATTAATATTAGGGGGTTAATTAATAAAACATACATAGATTAATTAATAGATTAATTGTCCCTGCACCAACATACATAGACTAATTGTTTTTTTTGGCACGGGGCACTGGGGGCACCAGAACTGGGGGCACCATTGGTTGATATCATCCACAGGGTTCCTAGGAGGTGATGCCCAGTTACAAGTTGCCTAAATCCAAACCACGAAAATCCCATCGATGATCCTATAAAAAATCACCATGGTTCCCAGATTTTCCATAGGTTGTCCATATGGTTTCCATATATATCCATATATATATATCCGTATATATGTATACAAGGTGGTGCCCCAGTTCGTTAGCTAAATTAGTTTATAAGTCCAATAACTATAGTTTATAGGTGATGCATCTATAGTTCATGGGCTTATAAACCAATTTTTAACTGGTGGGGCACCACCTTGTATATATATATATATATACACATATCCCTTAACCCCCCAGTCATCATAGCCCAGTCGTACTTCCTGAGTACAACTGGATCCACAGGGATAGTGAGTCCAATTCGTGGGGTTATCCCACAAAAAAAAACTGGGATGATCCCATTTATTTTGGGGCAATCTGAAAGATGGGTAGTTTAACCATAGGAAAACCCGAAAAACCATAGGAAATGGGATGTTAATGGGATGTTAATGGGATGTTAATGGGATGTTAATGGGATATGGTCATGTGAATGGAACAATCTGAAAGATGGGTAGAAACTAATCCAGAATACTCTTTTGGTATGGGATTGTCTACTAACCAGATAAGAATTGTTCATTTTTTGCAGGGTATCTGGCTGATTGGCATTGAGATTTTTTAATGACATATCATCTACCATTAACCCAAGTTACTGGAGTTATTTGCATCAAGATCCCATTAGATCGCTATTGTTGATGGTTAAATCTCATATCCCAATCATATCCCCACTACATGATTGCACCCTTTTTTTCCATTGTATTCCCATGTTTTCCCATGGACATGCACCACCCTTTAGCTCCCTACACAAAAAATACAGAATAGGCAAAATCTAGACGGCGGACGTTTGTTTCTGTGCACTGGAACAAGCCTGAATCTAACCAACCTCTCAATACTGCCGAAGGCAAACGATTTGCTAATGGCAACCGAAGAGTCGGCATCATGCGTGTGCATTGTCACACGAGATGTGCACGAGTAGATTTTCACATATGAATGCTTCAGACAGGCACAACTGCGATGCTGGGCAGAGACGCAGCAAGCCACCGGTGACCAGCGTCTTTCCACGGGTCATTCGCAGCAGGCTGCCCTACGGGCACAGGATCTGATATATCATGTGAAGATGACGGTTGCCCTACGGGCACACAATATAGTCTGGTTGGTGGTTTTGGAACATTTTTTTTCCATATCTTTGATCATCCCAACTGACTTTCACTCCATCATTTTTCAGAGGGGTAGATCAACCACCAACCAGCAATTGTTATCCCAGTTATCCCATTGTTATCCCATTATTATCCATATTAAACCATATAAATCCATTTTAAAACCATATAAAACCATATTAAAACCATCATTATCTCATAGAAATGTTGACCGATGCTCCGTGATCGCTCAGGTGCTGTCCTGTACCAACGGCGTCTTGTCGCAGAGCTCCGAGAGCTGCGCGGAACGCGCATGTGAACAGGTGCGCCGCGCCGCTAGGGATGTCATGGGATGTTCATGGGAGAAGATGTCTTAATGATGGATCCCCATAGGAAAATCCATAGGAAATGGTAATGTATTGGTAATGTATTGGTAATGTTAATTGATGTTAATGGATGTTAATGGATGTTAATGGATGTTAATGGATGTTAATGGATGTTAATGGGATTAGATCAATGTTAAAACATCAATTTAAATGGTAATGTGAATGGGATGATCGTAGATGGGTAGTTTAACTAATCCAGAATAGTATTTTAGCCTTTTGGTATGGGATTACCTACTTACTAACCAGCCAAGATTGTTCATTTTTTGCAGGGTATCTAAGATTGGCAATGTTTTTATGGACGGGTCTGTCTGTCTATAGGGGATACCCTTAGAATTGCTATGACACATGGGGGAAATCATCATGATGAAATCATCAACCAGAGGATTTAGGGCTACCCAATTTTCAGACACACCCAAATGTGTGCGCACATCACGCGATTTATGGATGTTGGGAGCCAAATAATCCTAAGTAATGTGGTAAACCCAACAATCCCCAAAATCACAGAATTTGTATGGGGGTTTAAGATGGAAAAAAACAACAAAAATGATCAAACAAGGGGATTTAGAGTTGACATAGCTGATTTGGATGTGAGTAAAGCAATAGTAAACCATTCCCAAGTTTACTATCAATGGGTGGGAATGATTCCAGCAATAGTGGTGAAAAAAAAATTGACCCGTGCCATAAACCTACCCCTTGGGGATCGTCTATAGAATCCATGAAAATTGTGATTTTGGGGATGGTTTATGGCATTGGGTTGCCCACATTAATGGGCTTTGGATGATTTGGATTATGTATAGCAACTCCAAAAACTGGATGATAGTGGAAAACCTGGAAACCTTATTGAATACTTGTTTCGTGGTTTGGAACATGGCTGCCACATGGCTTTTATTTTTCCATTTATTGGGAATGTCATCATCCCAACTGACTTTCATATTTTTCAAGATGGTTAAAACCACCAACCAGAATATCATGGAACTGTTTCCTGCTGCAAACACTTTTAGGCTTTTTTTGGGGGTGTGGTTTATGTAGATTTACCCGCTTGTAATGTGTTATTATAAAATAGCTATAGCAAATCACCAGTACGAGTAGGTAAATCATTGAACTACATGGGCCAATATAAAGATATCATATGATATCATGGAGATATAATTGTATTAATGAGGATATTCTTGGGATATACATGGGATTTAACCATCAACAGGGATATCTCTGGGATTTCAAGCAAAGTGGTACCCAAGCGCGGACTGGGGAATGGACCCCATGGACATCATGGACTTCGCACGACGATGTCGAGGCCGCAGAGATACGAGAGGTCCAGGGGCCACGCTTTTACAAGCGCATGTTGAGTCATGCATTGCGAGAGAATCAGTTGCACTGCGTTCCGATTGCCCAATGCGCAGGCTCCGCGGCTTGCCTTGGTCATGGTGGGTTATGGCTGGACAGCGGTGCCTGGCACCCCAACGCCACTGCCTTTCTATGGGGAACGCTGCTCGGTTTGGCTTCTCTCGCCAGTGGAGGCCGCAATGGAAGCAATGTTGGGCCATGTTATGTCTGGGCGATTGTACCTAATGTTGGATATTTGGCTGGCCAAGCAACATGGGCTGCAGTCGAGCCGAGTCGAAGAGTGCGGAGGCACACGGCGCACGCCCTCCTAGAGAGGGCGTCGATACAGGAGATCTCGATTTGAGAAGGTTTAACCAGGCAAAAATGAATTGCGAGGATTCGATTCATAAATGATTCTTGATTGGATGTTGTCCTATTAACAACCCAAAAGAAGTGTAAGGAACGGTTTAATTTGCCACTGTTTTCTGCATGTGTTTGGAGGTGGCTATGAAATTGAAAAATGGGTTTGTTCAATCAGTTTTGACCAGCAGGATCGGAGATGTTGCTATTCTGAAAGATCAAGCACACTAGGTCTCTCATTATCTCAAAACACCTTATTTTGGATCACATTAAATCCCCAAAAAAACGATATTCTCACTTGACTTCTAGAACTCCATCTATGTTTTTTTGGGATGTCTTTCCACCATCTTCCATGATTTTCCCCATCATTTTTCCACCTTTTTGCCATCATTCTATCATTTTTCCCATCATTTTTCCACTATGTTTCCATCATTTTGCCACTATTTTTCCATCGTTTCCCTATCATTTTTCATAATGGTCCATCATTTTGCCACTATTTTTCCATCATTCTTCAGCATTTGTTGGTCTGTTTCCACCACGTTTCCATCCCCAACCCCCATTTTGGTCCGCAGGACTTGGCTTACGAATTGCATCTCTTCGGCCAGAGCTCCAGTCGCACGTTGGCCAGCGAGGCGCGGTGAAGTGGTGAACTTGCCAATGTATCAATGGGGATATTATATATATAGTGGTTAATAGTGGTTAACTACTATTAATAGTAACGTTAATAGTGGTTAACTACTATTAATAGTAGTGGTTAATAGTGGTTAACTAATATAGTGGTTTATAGTGGTTAATAGTAGTTCAGAATGGTTCATGACTATGATAAGTGGGGTTTAGAGTAACTATGATAAGATTAACCTTGGATGGGTACTTTTATCCTTTGGTCTTCTGGTATCAAAGGAATTGTCTACTAACCGGCAAAGATTGGCAAAGTATATATATATGTATATATATATTGGGGATAAAATGTTGGTTTATAGTGGATTAATAGTGGTTAATGGTGGTTGATACTAGCTAAGAGTGGTTGATCATTTCTATATATTGGGGATATGACTGGATACAAGTGGATGTCATGGTAGATGAATGGAATACTTGCCAATATATATATATATATATATAACTTTGATTACTAACCAGTGGGATGCACCTCAAAGTTCTTGTGGTCATACTTACGGTGGTGCCCCAGGGAGCTGTTCACGCTAAGTTGGTGCGTTCATAATTCCAATGTCACTACATTTTATGGTATATATATATATATATATCGAACTACTTACTATGGTTTCTGTTAACCAACGTTCACATCACTGGGGGGGCACCACCTTATGGGTTCTTCCTGAAATGGCGCCAAAATGGATGGTACTCGAAGATCCTACTAAAAAGGATGATTTGCTGGTACCCCCATTTCAGGACACCTCCATATATATATATATATATATATAGAATGTATTAATGAGGATATTATTGGGATATGGGATTTAACCATGAACAATGTATCTGTTTGATGAGTAATGATGGTGAACTTTAATGGGATGTTAATGGATGTTAATGGATGTTAATGGGATAATCTAATAGTACAACCTGGTGCCCCCGCGAGCTGTTCACGCTAAGTTGTGGAGTTTAGAATTCCAATTTCACTATGGTTTATAGGTGATATATCAAACTAGTTAATGGGTTCATAACCAGTTTATAACTGGGGCGCCATCTTGTATAGCGTTTCAATGGGGGAAAAAAATGGGGATAGAGTGGGATAGACTGGTAAATCATCGAACTAACTGGGCCATGATGGGGATATAATTGGGTTATAGTAAGATAGAATGGGGATAGAATGTATTCGGATAATATTTTGGAGATATGGGAATTTAACCATGAACAACAGGGATATCTATGGGATTTCGAGCAAGGTGGTACCTCCGCTTTTTTTGGCATTATCGCTAAGTTGCTGCGTTTGTAACTCCAATTTCGCCTGGGTTTAGTAGATATATCGAACTAGTTAATTCGTGGGGCTTATAAATCGATTCTTACAACTTCAATGTCCGTAAAAAACCGTAAGATGTTTGGAGCACCCTGGGCCAGCAGCTTCTACTGGGTCCGAATCAATGGGCGATAGCAAAGTTGACGCACATAACTTGGTGAAGTGTGGGGTTGCGCAGGGGGATACAACGTGATACAACGAACTACACAATGTGAGGCCCCCGTTTGATAGCTAAGTTGGTTTATAACTCCAATAACTATGGTTTATGGTATTTATAACTATAGTTACTGGGGCGTATAAACCAACTTATATCTTGGGACCCTCACATTGCATGTAGTTAATGGATTATTAATGGATTTATAAACCACCAAAAATAAGTTGGGGGCCCCTCACATGGTACTCAGGTTTGCTTGGTTTGATAAAATGGTTATTGAATGGTGATGATACTTCATGGCAATATACCATCCATGACTGGTATGCAAAAGGGATATAAATAGCCAACTTGAAAAAAGGTTTGGGTGTTTGTGTGAAAATGGTTCGTAAACCTTAGCAAAAGGCTGCAATGTCATTGGGTAAATTTCCTGAACCAGTGGATGAAATGAGATACCCCTATGTTTATAGAAATCCAAGTTGAACAACCTTGGTCTCATTCAAGATTACCCTCTGGTAAACTAACAGTTTGCTAGTGAAAATTGCCATTGATAGTTGATTTACCCAGCTATAACATCGTGATTGTCCATAGTTTTTTGCATGTCTACCAGAGGGTAAAGCTCGATTTTCCTGTGGTTTTCCTATGGTTTTCCTATGGTTTACCAGAGGGCAAACAAATAAGTTGTTCAACTGGTTGGATATTGACTGTTGGCTCGATGGATATACCCAGGTTTGGTGGTTCAATTGTGTTGTCAGATTCCCACAAAACTAGGTCAATCTTGGATGTTAATCCATTATAATTTGATGTTAATGGATGTTAATGGGGTAAGATTCATGTTACAACATCAGTTTAAAGGGTAATGTTCATGGGATAATCTTGGATGGGTAGTTTAACTAATCCAAAATAGTCTTTTGGTATGGGATTATCTACTCACTAATCTAACCATCTAAGAATTGTTATTTTTTTGCAGGGTATCTGGCTGGTTGGCCATGATATGGCGTGTGAATCAAATCTCAAAAAAGAAACAGTTTTGAATAGGCATAAGAGTGGTATAACTATGATGATAACCATATATAGTGATTATATGGCTATATTAGTTCAACAATATTTCTAGGCTTTCTTTAACGACGGGAAGAACCATAGTTATTATATGTCTATATTATCCATCATCTAAGATAATCAAATGGGATCATTTAACCATTATTAAACCATGATTGGCTCAAATTAAGCTTTAATTATCCCATTTGATCATCCCCGAAAAGAAAAAAGAACAGGATACCAAATTTTGTTTGTCGTCCCAAACCACCAGTTACCCTAGGGTAAACTAACATTGATGTGGAGTTTACCTACCATGAATGTATATCATGTTCCTATGAAAACCCTGGGGTTTCCACATCTTTTTGTATGTTTAGGTTGGGTTTTTTGATATATAGGCCATTTGTCCACTTCTATTCGCATTGTAAATCATCATTAAATCATCATTCAACCATCATTTAACCATACCCTCAGGTAAACGTTTACAAAAAACTATCGAAAATCAGCATTTTCAATGGGTAAACTCACTAGAAATTGCCATTTTCAATAGCTATGGTTCACCACCATTGGTGGAGTTCTCGTACAGAGGTGCAGCACAGTGGCACCTTCACGGTGCTCTGTAGCGATGCGGGGAACCAAGAGACTGTTTGTGGAAATACACGGCAAATGAATATATAATATATTTTGGGATAAAATGTGGGTTAATAGTGGGTTAATAATAACTATAATAATGTAATATATGTAGAATATATCTGGGCAAATTATAACGACCTCACTGCGACCTCACTGGAATCATGGTTAGTAAGGGGAATCATCCCAAAATGGCCTTATTTCAGGTTAGTGAATTATTATAATTTACCCAGATATATAGTAATTTAGTGGGTTAATAGTAACTGTAATAGTTAACCCAATATATAATCGTAATAATGGTTAATAGTGGGTTAATAGTGAGTTAAATATATAGAGGGTTAATAGTGGATGTCATTATGATAGAGATGATATATATATATATATATGTGGAATATACTGGGGATATAGTAGGGGTTTTTTTGGGAATATATGGTAGATATATCGAGCTACATAGTGGTTGGTGGTTTGGAACATGGCTTTTATGATGTTCCATTCAGTTGGGAATTTCATGATCCCAACTGACGAACAAACATATTTTTCAGAGGGGTAGGGCTCAACCACCAACCAGTAATGGCCATATCAAAACCTATGAGTCGGTTCATAATTCCAATATCTATAATATCAATGGCCATCTCAGGAACCTAAATTGGAGGTACCTACCTTATAAGGCCTTTGTTTAAGGCCTATGTAAGGGAATATCCCCACAAAATATAGCCTTATATGGTACAGTACCTCCATTTTAGGATCCTGAAATTCCTATTGATTTTAAACCCATTCATAAACCCTAGATATTAGACTTATGAACCATAGATACTCTATAATATCCCTGATATAACCCTCATAAACCCTATGGCTTATATCTATAATAATAATATATGATATATGGCCATATCATAAGTTCAAAACCTATGAGGCTTAATAGTCTGCTTATATTCTATGATCAATGGGATACACATTTGGGATGGGTCTATTTTAGTATGTATTCAAGTTGTTTATTTCACCATGACGGAATAGTAGTGCGATATATCTATACCATAAACAAAATGACGTGAAATGGGGGTTATAACGGTTATAACCATGAAAAAAGAGATGAGGGATGGGTCAAAACCATGCGGGATCCTTTAAAACATACTCTGGGGGTATCAACTGGGTAACGGAATATTGTTTTTTGAATAATTGGCCTTAAATAATTTCCTCAAGGGGTGGGTCTACGAATGTGCATGTTGGAATTTGAACATCATGATCCAACCCCTCAACATACCCTATGATTACCATATTTGGGATAATAAACATTCATTGACCAGCTATTTTTCGGCAGGGTGCCAGGGTTTTGACTCATAACCATATGGAACTCTATAGAAAACCATCATGAACCATAAGAATTGGTGCAAAACATATGAAATACTCATGGATGAATTCCCATTTTTCATGGATGGTAGGATTTCATTTCTTTTTTTTATAGCAAAATGTTGATTTAATCGGATTTAATGAGGATTCAACCATCGATAAGAGGGATTCAAATCAACAATAATGATGCAACTGGAGGATTCTCCTATCTTAATGACGCACCCCTCTCAATCAAAAGTCGAGATTTGGTTTGCTGAAAAAACGTCGTTATAGCCGTAGCACTACTGTGTGTTGACCTCTAAAAAATGATGGTCTCCGACTTAAAAGTCACAGATGTGGTTTGTCCATATATGTGTCTGATCCACTAGGCAGCCTATTTCAAATGTTCAAATGGCTGTGTTTCAAAAGTTCGATGGTAGTCATGGGGGATGCCCAGTCGTGATGACTGGGGGTACCCCCAAGACTTCGGAAAACTATAAATCCATCCAAATCCCCATTGAAGTTCTTGCTTCGATCATGTTGGATCAACATAAAATCTGGAAAAAAAACCTATGATTGATGATTAAATCCCAATAAATCCCATAAATCAAGGTGCATTTGCCAGTTATGTCCCCAGCAATATCCTCATGGCGCCCGCCATCGCAGTTCCCCAAGGTGAACGAGGCCTACGATCACGACATCACAGCCGGGATGCTCACGATGTTAGTGATGTCCGGCCGGTGAATCGCGGTGAATGATGGGGGAATGGTTGGGAACTCAGGATTCTTAATTCAATGGGAATGGTTTACATAGCACCTATATATTTATGGTGATGACTGGGGGATGACTGTGTGGTTTTATCCAAATTATACCCATGTTTTTGGTTGACCAACATGTTCAATGGGAATTCCAGGATCCAACAGATGGAGGTACGTTAGTACCATATTTTTGGCCATATTTTGGGGTGATATCCCCTGAAATTTAAGCCTGAAAAATAGGCCTTATATATGGTAGGTACCTCCATTATAGGATCCTGAAATTCCATGAAATTCCCATTGATTAATGAGATAAAATGAAGATATAACTGGATATAACTAGATAGAACTGGATGTAACTAGATATAACTACTAAATATAACTGATAGATGGTTGGGAAATCCATGAAGTGAAGGGTGGTTTCAATGGGAAAATCATGGGAAAGTCAGAACTAAATGGAGGTTTGAATGGGAAATCAACTATCAATGGGTAAATTGTAACGACCGTTATGGGTAAACTTTAAACAACCTCACTGCGATCGAAGCCTGGAATGATGGTGAATGTTTCTTCCCAACATTTCAGGTTAGTGAATGATGATAATTTAGCCAGATTCATGTTTATGTAATGAGATGTTTGATGAACATGTCATGTCTCAGAATTCACCTGGGTTGCTGAGTAAACCTGTGGATAGTCATGAAGATTGGATGGTTGTCTGATCCGCTTCCAAGAATCACCATTGAACCAGTGTTGAATGCAGCGCAAATATTAGGGTGATATTTAATATTAGGGGAAGGGATCAATTTGGCAGCCCAAATCCTCTGGTAATGTGTTACATAGCTATTGAAAATGGCCATAGAAATAGTGAATTTACCCAGCTATAAAATGGTGATTTTCCATAGTATTTTGTATGTTTACCAGAGGGTAACATATGGATGTGTCTGAAAATCACTGGTATACCCCCAAATTGCCGTTTTAATATATGGAGAATAGTGATGAATCACTGGATATTGGGGGTTCCTATTCTCAGACAAACACATATTGTTACCCATCATGCCGATAGAAGCAATTGCACAAGGTGGTGCCCCAGTGAGCTGTGAAAACGCTAAGTTCGTGCCTTCATAACTCCCATTTCACTATGGTTTATGGTAGATGTATCTATACTATTCCTATGGTTTAACAACCAACGTTCACATCACGTTTGGGGATTTTCCTCATGCAATGATCCGTTGGCTCAAGTCGACACGGCGACTTAGTTCACCGAGTCGTTTCTCCATGAACCGTTTTCATTTTTGACGCATGAAACACGCCATGGACTTTGCCAAACATTGGCTGTGCCTTGGCGTTTCGTGAGTTTTCTGAGGGATTCTTGGGTGGATTCAAGATGCGGAAGTAGAACATGAAGTGTCACCTGGGTTTATTTTTTTAAATATTATTCTTTACTTTCCGAATGGAACAATTTTTTACACCATAGCAGGGGGAATCACCGGAAGTTCACTGCAAGTTCACTAGAAGGTGAGGCCACCCCCACTTATAAGTTGATTAATTTCAAGCCATTGCAGCAACTACCCTCTGGTAAACTGTTACAGTTTGCTATTGAACATGGACATTTCTAGTGGATTTTCCCATGAAAAATGGTGATTTTCCATAGTTATGTAAACATTTACCAGAGGGTATAGTTTGTTATATCCCCCATGGCACCCAACAGTTAACCAGTTTGGTTCAGCTTCAAAAATTGGGATGCTGCAGACGAAATCGAAAAATTGCGTGGTGGGTAAAACTGCAGTTTCCCATTGGGCTCAGTAGGCGCATTGACAGAAATCATCCCTCGTTGCACCGGAGTTTTTCCGAAATGGTAAAACCCATGGTTCTTCGGGAACCGCCGAGAAAATCCCGTAGATTTTCCAATCTAAAAACATGATTTCCCGTAGAATCTCATCGTCAAAAAAATTGAAGTTTCGGTAAATCCAGGCATTGATTCATTGTTTTTGGTTGACCAACATGTTGATGTTTTTTTTGTCCTCCAATCCTGGGATGTTCCCTACTGATCCTACCCTACTTGGAAACTGCTCCTGCTTTCCTTTCTCTACCATTTTCCCCGTCATTTTTTCCCCATTTGATGAAGATCAATGGTATTCTGTTTAAGGTGTCTCAATCCATGGTTTCCGATTTTCGGACGGTGCCGAATCCAATCCAACAAAGCAAAGTTAGGCATTTAGCGGCCTGGTAAACTGTTACAGTTTGCGAACTGGAAAATGGCCCAGTCGAAATGGTTGATTTACCCAGCTATAAAATGGTGATTGTCCATAGTTATGTAAACGTTTACCAGAGGGTAATCCCCATGAAAAATCAGTTGTTCCAAAGTAAAAATTTATTCCCATGACATGAAAATAGGCCCACCACAAAGTGGTTCCCCACAGTTATGTTTGTTGGTTTAGTTTCACCCCATTAACTAGTTTGGTATTCATAAACCATAGACTTCATCTAGACCTAGGCAAAAGTTTACAAACTTAGCGATGAATCGCTCACTGTGGCCCCACCATAGACATCCATAGACCACCATACCATTATAACTAGTTCGATATGGAGGTTTCCCGAAATGGAGGTTTCGATATGGAGCTCTCATCCATTTAATTTTCGGATTTTCCATGAAATAAACTATACAGCCATTGGGGTGCCCCATGGACTGGAAACCCCCATATCTGAGATTTTAAGGGTAAATCCACTGATTTTTCTCATCAGTTTCCCATATTCCAAAATGCAACATCAATGTACATGGTTGCAACCCAGACAACTAGCTATATCTATATATCTATATAATATAATAGGATATAATATTTAATATAATGTAATATAATATTATATATACACAATATAATATATATATATATCATATATATATCATATATTATATATACATAATATGTTAAATGAAACATGATATACATATATATATAGTACATTATATAATAATATAATATATGTTTAATAAATATTATCTATATAGTACAGTACATAACAATATACTTAATATGTATATATATGATAATAAATATCAATATATAATAATTAATAAATATCAATATATATAAAATATATATATATAATATGCGAATAGAGTGTAGGCTACGGATCAAGTATAATATCACAACTAAACACTCTGTGATCCAGCACCAAAGGGGCAATCCGAACTGGCCTCTTTGGCTCAAGACCCACTGCAGCACTGGAG
>Ga0126342_10007717_pt1 | contig 19254 bp, 19 predicted proteins | sample Cyp1metagenome_FD_92528 | JGI IMG/M metagenome (GOLD analysis project Ga0126342, IMG submission 92528) | Coral microbial communities from Lord Howe Island, Old Settlement Bay, Australia - Cyphastrea 1 metagenome | ecosystem: Host-associated > Invertebrates > Cnidaria > Coral ... | reverse complement strand
TCAGCAAATTGCCTAGTGGTACATAATCCAGCAAAATGCTCCGTTTTCTCGCGCTCAACACAGGGGCACGGCGAGATTTCGTTCCCTTTCGGCAACCACCCCCCCCCCACACCCCCTATTCTCACTTCGTTCGCAAACAGCAACTAGCCAGCTAGCTGGCTTTCGTAATAATATATCACATGTTATCACTGGTAAATCATCTACAAAGTGCAACTTTCCTATCGCCTGTTCTTAGATTGCCAGATTCTGATGGCAAATCCCCAATATTTGTGGGTTAAAACGGTTCAAAATAATTTTCTGTACCATGTGCAGTGTACCATGTGCAGTGACATGCCACGCCTTCTCAAGGACCAAAAGAACGTGTTGCCATTTCTTGGACAGATTGCAAGCGTGCATGGCTATGAGAAAGCTCTTCTCATTGGAATCTCCATTCATTCCATTCATTCCATGGCTTTCTTTACGCCCTATGACGTTCAGGTCATTCAGGTCATTCAGAATTTGCAAGGTTTTGTCCCACTGAAAGCCCTTGGCACAAGCGTACATTAAGGCATTGTATGCCACAAGATCGGGCTGAAAGTTCTGAAATTTGCTGAAAAGATGAACAGCGCGTTGCCAATCGCCATCGTTGGACATCAGCACTGAAGTGAAGGTTGTGGCATCAGGCTTCAGATATGAAAAAAGCTTCACGATCTCCGAGTTCGACCTTGAAGGATTCCCGGAATTCTGCGGAGTCCCCGTCCCCATCTGGCTTAGAAGTTGCAACGATTGAGGCCACTCGGCCGCGCACGCCACCATTGCTGCGTTCAAAGTGTTCAGTGTCGGTTCCAAGGCCAACTGCAACGCATCGAGCAGCAACTGAACACTTCGCTGCCACTGCTCCCGTACAGCAGAAATGCACGAGTTTTGCAGCACCATCTGCGCTAGGGTTTTTGAATGTGCTTCAGTAAGATGAGATAGAGCACTAGTCCACTCACATGCACAAATCACAGAGCTATACGTGATGGCATCCCATTGCATTCCACTCCACTGCATCAATTCCATCGCTGCTAACCACTGGTTTCCTATGGCACAAGCATCCATAGCTGCATTGATTGATACTAGAGTTGGCTGCATTCGCAAGGACTCCATATCATAAAGAAGGAACAAGGCACCCTGCCAATCTCCACATTTTCCGCATGCGCTGATCGCAGCCGTATGCGTGACGACGTGGGTGACGTTGCGCCACTGCATGTCCTGCAGGAATTCGAGAGCCTGAAGCCATTTGCCTGCTGCTTCACAGGTGTTCATGGCAGCAGTGTAGCTCATTGAAGTGGGTTCCAAGCGATTTTCTGAGAGACCGTCCCAGCTTTCCAGCGCTTGCCTCCATCTTTGAGCTCGCGTAGATGCCATTATCAGGCTGTTGCTGGTGATGATGTTCGGCTCAAGTTTTCTGACTCGAACAACTGACGCCAAATGCAAAGCTAGCTGCCAAGCACGATTCTTCTGCCAATGCTCGGAGTTGCTCGTACAACTGATACAACTGCCAATACTTGCCATACTTGCGTTGAGGCTGATCAAATCCAATTCGAGTTGAATTCGATGCAGTTGCTCCAGCAGCTGCAAAGAGCGATTCCATTGCTTCAAGGCAAGAACCGAATTGTAGGTGACTAAATCACAAAAAATCCGTCTTTGATTGGCCTCCTGCAAAATATTCCCAGCCACGGTCCAAGCACTTTCTTTGCTGTAGTGAGCGATGAGTTTGTTGTAGCTGGAAGTGGCCAGCCAGCTCGGACTCAGACTCTTCTGACTCGGCAAGCTCGGCAAGCTCGGACTCAGCTTCCAATCTCGCATTCCATGTGGAGACTCGTGGGTCCGTTGAGATGACGATGGGCCAGCACCTGCCTAAATTCTGAGAACTTGAGATGGAAGAATTGGAAGAATTGGAAGAATGAAATTTAATGCAATGGCACATAATGGCACTTTTTAGAGGATATGGGATGAATCTTGGGATGGATCTTTGGGTGATATAGGATCTGGCCGATTACATTTGTATGAATATATAGTATATTCTTACCTCATCATGTAGACTAGTTACTTAGTTCTCTTGTACTTGACCTACACCTGTCACTGAAGAGAAAAATGTAAGTAGCGGGTCCTGGACAGCGGGAAACCTATGGAAACCTTGCAAGTTTGATCGGTGCGCCTCCGACACACGAGCCAGTTCTTCCAGGAGCCTCGCATCTAACAGGAACACCTCGAGCCTTGTTTTTTATCGCTTGTTATAGCATGCTATAGCACCAAGGTCACCGAGTTTACCTCTGTTGTTAATCCTCTGTTTTTGAAACTTTCAGGGGAGCTGTGCACTTTAGATCTTTTGCAGCTTGATGCAGAAAGATCAGATTCACTGGAACTTTCCCCTTGTTGCTCACCTTGTCTCGCAGCTTGTGCTGCGACTCTTTAGGTCGTTGATCTCTGCCTGGTCACCAATGAAACCGCAAACTTCAGAAACTGAAACCGCATCAATGTTGTTTGTTGATGTCTGGCTCTGGAGTCATACTGATTTTCCTGCAATCGCAAAGCTGTAGGACAAATCACGCTGTGAATTTGAAGAGCTTTGCTTGAACAGACTTGACGCTGATATGAATTCTGCGAGTTCCGTTCTCTACGTTATCTCAGGAAAACTGGCACCTGGAGGTAAGCATGGGCATCTGAGACCTGGTCAAGCCGGGTCAAGCCGGGTCAAGCTCAGAACATGATTGTATGATACGTATGATATGTATGCAATTTTCCTAAAATTTCCTTCAGCTTCCTGCTATATCGGCAATCCCCTGCACTTAGAAACGGCCAATGTTGCATTAATGTTCCACTATATTCTTTCTCAGTATCTCAGCCCAAACAAGAGCTCCATTCAGTCCATTCAGAATGTTGCACTCAGCCTTACAGTATCTTACAGTCATTGGATTATTGATGATTATTGGATATTTTGGATATTTTGGATATTTTGGATTGGTTCAGTCCTGTGCATCCCCTGACCTCGCTGGAGATCTTTGCTGAATGCCTTGGCATGCTGAAATGGATAGTGGGGCCGTGGAAACTGGGAAACCAAAAGTGAGGAATTGAACGAATAACATGGAATAACTGCACAGCCACTGGTATTTCATGATATTTCGGCGTTTGATGCCAGATTCCTTCTGGAAATTATGAGAACAAGCTTGAAAGACTCGCACTTGAAATCAACCAAATTCAAGTCGTGAAGTGGACTGAAAGTGTTCCTGAGGGTAGGGGACTTTCCGAGTCGACGCAACGCGGAAGAAACGGAAGAGACGAGGATCTCGGGCTGTGACCCATTGGTCACGGCCACCAAACTTTGCTCCAAGTGCTCTGTCCTGTTTTCGGAGACGGGCGAGAGGTCGGGAGTTGAAAGATATTGAAAAATATTGAAAGACTTTCAAAAGATATTGAAAGACATTAAGAGACACTAAGAGTTTCTTCAGGTACAGTGCGTACGGTCGAGATGTGACACCGGTGACGCTGTCCTCTCCAGTGCAGTGCCGATCATCTCCTTCCGCGACGACATCATGCCATGCCATGCCATGCTGCATGTGTTTGCTTCGGATTGTCTCAATGATCCAGCCGCCCACGATGAAAAACACCGAGAAGCGACCCTTTGCAGTCCTCGAGGCGAGCCTGAGTCAAAGCATAAAATCAGAAACCATCAGAAACCACCACTGACCATCGCATCATCATCAAAATCATCAAATCAGAAATGAACTGAAGATTTGGCATCGACAATCATGTTGGTTTCCCCCAAAATGCAAAGGGATCATAATCACAATAAAGCAGGTGTTCTGACCGACTAGGCTCCCAAAGCTTCGAACAACCCCTCTAATCTCATATATACATTCAAACTTGAAGCGTTTTTCCGTTTTTGAAGCACTCAGATTGTCTTCCGGGACTTGACATCTCGACGTTTCTCGACATTAACTCTCGACGAAGACAATTCCGTGCCTGACTCACTCCAGGATCCTCGCCATCTTTGGGCGAAACCTGGCGCACTGGCAAGGCAGAAATGGAATGAAAAGGATAGAAAATTCAGAAAATTCAGAAAATGGAAGGGTTTGGATTTGGATTTGGATAGGAATGGCACAACGCTGATGTTATTGCACGAGCTGCACGAGCTGCACGAGCTACACGAGCTGCCATAAGCCCATCTTCTGGAAACATTGGGAATGTTTGCCGCTTGCAGCTGAGGGCAACAAATGCAAAATGGCAACAGTTTCCTGAGAATGGGAGGCAAACCGAAGTACAGTTTGATTTTTTTGGTTACCTGGTGTCCTCATTCTCCTCTCCTCCCCTCTCAGAAATAAGCAGAAACTGCATTCGAAATGGATCAAATAGTCTTGTACTCCCGGGAGCAAAATTCCACGTGGAGCACCTCGCGGACAACTTGAAGCTTCTGCACCACGTCCTGCACCGTGGCAGGTCTAAAGCACCTCATGTTTCGAAACCTCAAAACAGAGATGGATAAAGATTGATGAAGATTGAGGAATTCAGAATGGAAAAAAATGAGGGAAAACCAACATGTACGGAACCTATCGGAATCATACAGTGACTATTCAGTGACTACAGTGACTCTACGGAATCAGCTGCGCCGAAGTGGCCTCTTTGTGGCTGGAGAGTTCCAGGGTAAACTGCCGTTCGACGGCCTCCACGTGGCACAGGGCAGGAGACGATGTTTTTGATTCGGATAGATACATGAACTATATACATAATATGTACAATGTGCCTTAAAATATATTCATGAACTGTATCGAAGTATTAAAATAGAATGTTTATAAGCTGGAGACATGGCCTGACTTTGCAAAATGCTGGAGTTCGGAGCCTCGATTTTCTGCGACAAAATATCTGTGATCCTCACGCTTTCAGCCAGGTCTTGTGCTACCTGGTTCAGCCGCTCCTGCCGCAGACGAGGAAAAAAACCTGGAAGACCTGGAAGACGAACAAAACCCCTGGAAGACCCTGGGAGACCCTCAAAGACAGCACTTGGAGACTAGCTGAGCCGATGCCATGATGCTTTCAGCGTGCGCGCCTCTGGTACGGAAGGCCTCAAGCAGGGCGAGCACTGCGTTAAATTCAGAGAGGCCTTCAAGCACCTTGTTGGACATACTGGGGTAAATCCGTATAACATACATTAACATACATTCAATTTGAAGATTAATTAAACACAATTGATCATAAGCTACTGTCCAAACCTTTTCGAAAGAGTTGGAAGGAGACTTTTGAAATAGTGGCAAGCAAATGCTGGCTACTAAATCGGCCAACCAAATCGCGAGTCTTTCCTAGGCATATCTAGGCATCCATTTTTTTCACGTCTCTATGGGTCTGTATGCCTTTCCACATCCTTTCCACATCGCGCACATTGGGCTCTGTGTTTGACTCTGAGGTCCCTGGCGTTTGCAGCTGCTGGCGGAGTTCCTGTGAGCAATGAACAGCACTTGAAGGGTCAGATTTTCAGAGCTGTCGCATTCTCAGATGAGCACTCGAATAATCTAGAGATATCTAGAGAAAACGGAAGACGGACCATTTTTCATAAAGGAGGCGAAGTCTTTGCTTACACCATCTGAGACTCAGCATGGAGTCTTTCTGCAACTTCTGCAAGCACTGCAGTTTTTGCACTGTTTCAGAAGCTATGGTACTTCCTGAGTCGAATCTCAGTAAAGGTTCTTTGTTGTTCCAAAGGCAATGGGATGTTTCAGCAGCCCGTCCAACATCTTGGTGCCGTCGCAACAATCGAAGATGCAGGTTAAGGTCGCATTGGCTGGGAGGAACTCATTGATCATCTCTGAGAGTTCCCCGTCCGAAATTGGTAGGTCCGATTCCTCGCTGGGACAGAGTTTCAGTCCATCGCCATGCCCGGAGAAGTGAAACAAAAGCCGTGCCTCGCCTCTAGATCCGTCACCAAGGAGTAACCATCGCAGGCCCTGCAAAATCTGCTCTCGGGACACGCGGCCGTTTCCCTCGTTTCCGGGCTGATCCGTCAGCGTGCGGATCTCGGAGGCAGAGAACAGGTTCTCAGACTGAAGCCTCGGAACATCAACGGAACATCAACGTTGCAGAGATGAAAAAAATGACGAAAAATGACGAAAAAGCGCGCTGTCCGTGCTGTCCTGAGCGAAAATTCACAAAGTATGACAAAATCAAATCGATTCAAGCCATGAAAAATAGAAGTCTACAGTCTACAGGCACAAATTGTACAAATGAAAGAAATATAATACATATTATAAGTCTAGAAAAGCAATTGAAGAATTGTGTGGTTTGGAAAAACGATCAGAACCCACTTTGATCATCTTTGATCCACGATGGCTCATGCTGCGAGACGCCAATCTTGCATGTCCGTGACGTCATTCCACGATCCATGGAGTTCTGGAAGTTTGGCCGCAGCATTCGTGGCCGGGTAACACAGACCCACCAACAAAGCACGGCGGACCTCTGCAGTCTCAGTCCAGACTGTGCCTAAAGTGCGAGTGTCGAGCCTGCTGGAACCCTTCAGTATGACCTTGGGCTGAGAATGAGTTGTTCCAGTTGTTCCAGTTGTTCCTTCAAGACTGGCCAACTTAACAATTTAAGCTACTCAATTTTTCTCAATTCCTTTCGAGCCGTTTGTGAGGGGGTGAGGGGAAAGTTTGGGCATCCTCATCATACATAGTCATAATAAGATATAATAAGATATAATAAGTCAATATAAGTCATACATAGTCATAATCATACCAGGCCACTCCAGCAGATTCCCGCTGACGATTTAAAAGATTTCCGATCTGCCTCAGTAAGCTGTTGAAGTCCAGAGATCGCCATCCTTTCTGTGCGTTCGCTTTCAGTACCGCGAGGAGTGACTGGGTACAGATCCCGCCCCGGGTGAATGGATCTACTCTACCTGAGAAGAAGCTCGAAAACCATCCCGTAGACCATCCAGAAGATTGTTCCTCCTGAGGTCTCAAAAGCAGAAAAACACTGGCATACCAAAAAAAAAACTTGTCCAAACCTCCAAACAACTTCAACAGGAAAACTAAACTCAAGACACTTCTGTCTTTCAGCAGGGTCTCCTGTTTTGGCTCATTCTGATTGTTCTCGTCACTCTCGTGACGATCTCTCTCTACAGAGATGGACAGGACGAAGCGCTGCTCGTCGTTGTGGAAATACAAACCATAGACTCCACATCTTCGCAGCAAAAAGCCCAGCATGAGACAAGGACAAGTGGCTGACAAGTGGCTGACAAGTGGCTGACAAGGCCAGGGTTTTGGTGGTGAAGCCGGTGAGGATGATAGTGTGATTCCCAAAGAGCCTTCACACAACACCGTCCAACTGAGCCGAAAAGGAAAAGACGCATTCGGTGTTCAACAAATTGTGGTGCAAAGAAGGAATGCATATTATGATATCTGTCTTTCCAAGACGTCAATTCTTGCATACCATAGCCACTACAAACGGCAAACATCCTGTAGTTGTATTTGTGGATGCCTCATCGGCTGTCCTATCTTTGACAGCCAATGCATGATGACAAAAAACACTTGCTGGAATCCAGAGCTGACTAAAAGGCTAAGAGTACAAGAAAGGCCTGAGAGGAAATGTTAGTGTCAGTATCTTCTGGCGACAAGGAGATAATGCGTCAAAAACTTGGGGGCAAATAGCAGTGCTCTTTTTTGTCGCGTTATTCTGTTGGATTCTCGCACTCATTCAGTGTGTCCAGCAATTGATTTGCCTGACACATCGTGTTTGCATGCTCTGCTTCCATGTTTTCGATGGCATCGTCATTCCCATCCTCCTGGGCTAAAGCCTGCAAACGATCGCAATCCGCTGAGAGTTGACGCAGCTGCTGTCGAATCTCTGCCAGTTGCTGCGGCAGCCGTGGAGCCACCTTCAGCACAGCACCAGCAACTCCAGTGGTGCCCGTCGCGCCCGTCGCGGGGCCCAACTCGATGACTTCGGTGAAACGACGAACGCTGCCCTTGATCAACTGATCCACGGCAGCATCCAGCTTCGTCATCAAACCGGCGTCCAACGGTGCAGGAGCGACGCCCAAATGACTTTCACCCCGTCCCGACGGTCCCGACGGCGGTCCCGACGGCGGTCCCGACGGCGGCGGTTGTGGCGGTCCTGGCGCCGGCACCTGGAGCATCTGCGGCTGTGGCCCAAAGCGCTGAGTTTGAAGTGCTGAGTTCGCTTGAAGCGCTTGAAGCGCTTGAAGCGGTTGAATTCGGCCCGAATCTTTTCGAATTAAACTTCCAGCCAGTGCACTGTCAGGCATTGGGATCTCGACAGTCTTTGCGGTGTCTTTGACCTGCCATGCCTGAACCTCCGCCACATGACAAACACCCAAGCTTTGTTCTATTTGACATAGCTGATCTCGTAACGAATCATCACTGGTCATGGCTCGCCGAGCGGCACGGATGCCTGATTGCTCGTTGATTTGATGGATGTGCTTGATCACATGGAATGTGCTCTCCAAATCTTTGATGATTGACTTATATGATATGCTTGGTCTTTCTCATCACTACCTGTCATTAGGCACTGAGCCAAAATCCGTATGTCTTCCAGTTTGATGCTGCTTCTAGAGTCCGTTTTCGATTGACCCTGAAGGGTAGCTTTTCTGAAAGATGATGGGAAGTTCATTCCATCTATAATACTCCTTTCAAAGTAGAGCCTGGTATGCTGCCGGGACTATCAAAGGTTTCGCAGAGCACTCTGCGGACTTGCGCAGCCTTTCAAATGTTTCAATCTTCCCTCACCTTTTGCTGTTTGTTTGTCCTGCCAAACGTGCCAAATGCCCAAATGCCCAGGCCGAGCCTCAACCTGCTTCTGCATCTCTGACCTAACACGGATGTTCAAAATGTTCAAAGGCGTTAGAAAGTCGTTCGTAAAGACCTTGCGGGATCCTATGGGCCGCATTTTTGGAACCTCAATTGGTCCCAAATGGTCCCAATATATCAATGAAATATCAATTGGCCGGGTGGGTCGTGCGACATCTGCAACCAACGTGGCCAAGTGGCATGGAAGCAGCTTCGGCCTCAAATCGGCAGGTGACAGCAAGAGCCTTTCAGGATCTTTCCCAGCAATTCGTTCCATTCTGTGGAAGATTTGATGACGGAAAATCATTGAGGCTATGACTTGCACACGTTGGGTCGCAATTACCTGATATGACCAGGGTAGCGAAAGAGGATGCACTGCGAAACTTATCAATGGATTGGAAGCCGCACTTGAGATCTACAAACCACATCTATTTATCAGAATCAGTAGATTCAACTTGCAAACAAAAGAAATCCAAAGTCCAAAGCGTCCAAACATGTCCAAACACATCTTCCAAGATCTTCCAAGATCTTCCAAGATCTTCCAAGATCTTCCACGGCTTCTTGGTCATGGAAGCTCTGCAGCCTTCACTTTGATCCACTGGACGCTGACGCTTCCCGGCATTGATCCGACACCCTTTGGGTGTGGTCCATCAAAGATAGCAACGCTCCGTCAGGCGGCAAAGTGTGGCACGACGCTATCGTAAAGGATGCCGCACATTCCTTGACCAAACTGGTTTCCAGGAGTTCAACAAGTTGAACATGAAATGATGAAATGATGAAATGGTCACTTTCTGCGTTTATTATTGGTATAGATCAGTATAGATCATTTAAGGTGATACGATTCGATGTGTAAAATCGATTGCACATTGAACTGATTGAACCATCCGATGTGACATGACCGCATCCAAAGGCTCCACAGACACGAACGCGGCTTGGGTCGCCTTTGCACGCCGTTCCTGCCAAACAAATGACAGAGTGCAGGGCAGAAACTCTCAGAAATCTCTGAAAACTCATAGGTTGTAGAGATTGTGGTAGAGCGAATGGATATTTAATTATAGATGGCTATAGATGGTATTTCTTGGTATTTATAGATATTTCTTGATAGTTCCTGATATTTTGTGCTCTTTAGAGTCTTTAGAGGACATTTGTAGTTCATTGTAGTTCTCTGAATTCAAATGATGGTTCAGTCCTTTCTGCGCTTGTCGATCCCAGCCGCACCGTTGCTCTTCATCTCGCAGCAACCGAATCCGACCACCCTGCACCATGAATTGTGAGTGTTTCTGACATGGGAAGCACTAAGGAATCTGGGAAAAACATAGTAAACTCAATGCAAAATCATGCAAAATCCATGAATGTTGGACATTTCTTGAGAGGCAACATGAGGCAACCATTTCGGACATTCCATGTTCCATTCATAGCCCAATTTTGACCCCAATCACTGTGACCTTCGGCAGCTCTCGCACCTCTCCCCAGCGATGCCCCCAGGAGTTTTGGATTAGCCAGAACTTCTCGGAGATCCTGAACTGAAAAACCCAACAGACTCAACAGCGCTCACGTCTCGAGATTTTTGGAAATCCAGGGTTCATTAGGAATATTAGGATCAGATCAGCAAGATCCATCACTACGGAAACCGGATGAAACCAGATGAAACCGCTACAGCGGAAGTAAAAGGTACGCCGTGAAAACATGGTGTCTCCATGTTTCTCTCGGACTAGCTTCCCAGGCTTCCCAGGCTTCCCAGGCTTCCCAGGCTTCCCAGCACGGTAGGCTAGGCGGTCTACAGAGTCTACAGAGGGTACGCCTTTCACCACTTGAACCGTAGCGTACAAAGGTTTCACAAAGGTTTCATCTTGAGGCATAGACAAACAAATCAAAAAGCGAAGCCAACCATTTCATGATCCCAAACAAGAAGCATCTCATCTCGTCCGAAGCCAATGAGGGTGACCGCATGGTCGATAACCGCATCCTCACAAGAAAACTGGGATCCGAGTGTCTTTGGAGTTGTGGTTTCTTTAAACTGCCACTGCCATGCTACTGAAAGCAAAGCACAAAGGCTCTCCTGATCACAATAGTCGAAGACACCAGTGGAGTAGAGGTGCCTCAGCAAGAAATGCACAAATGCACAAAAATGAAAGTTTAGTTTGTAAGCGTTCAAGACCAAGACAAAGTGATCCCGCATCCAAAAAAGAATCTCCGAAGCTTACACAAAGCCTATGACCCTCTTGGAGATGTTCAGCAATGTTAGATTGCTGTTCAGTTTCTGTTTGACATTGTTAAAGTAACTGATGTAACTGTTAAAGTATAAGTGCTTGTACAGTGTTAAAGTAAGTGTTTTTACAGTAACTGTTAACAGTTCGGTTCACACTTTCTGTTTCTCCGTTTCAGTGTTCGTTGCTCCGACGACGTCTTCGTTTCGAGAGAAGTCACCAGGTCCTCGCTGCCACTGAAACGCCCACGGGACCACGTTCGTAGACCGCACGGAGCAGCGGCTCATAGCCTTCAGCGCATCTCATGTTGACCAAATTTGACCAAATTTGAAAAAAAAACATTGAAATACGTTGGATATTGAATATTGATGAATATTGATGAATATTGATTCTGTATGAAATATCCACATATATATTTACATGAATATCTTCGATGATTTTGATCAATATCTGATGATTTTGTTCACCATTCTCAGGCTGATGCTGCTTAAGACTTTGCGTCAACCCGATGGCTGAGATGCTGCCGGATCCTTTTTTTGATCCTTGTGGAATGAAGCGCCAACCACACCGTTCTTGGCAAGATAAGGCAAGTCCAAAATCGTCCGAAATCGTCCAAGGTGTTCCAGCATTCCAGTCTGTTCCAGTGTTCCAAGATCAAGATCTTGCTGATCTCCTTGCTCTCCTTGCTGCTTGGAAGCTGTTCACTGGAAGTCGCTGCCAACCTCTGAGACCACTCTGCAAGCCCAAGGAATCCTTCGCCGCTAGGCGAGCACCCACTGAAGACATGTCCTGGTGCCTGAGCTGTCCGAAACGTCTGCAGTCGACAACAGTCTGCAACAGTCTGCAACAGTCTGCAACAGTCTGCAACAGTCTGCAAGCCCAATCCTGGACATCGAATGACATCGAACATCAATTGGGACAAGAGAAACCCTCACCTTCAATGAATTCAATGCATTGTGATTGAATTCGCTGGAGATCAAAGCATCAGGTCACACAAATGCCATATGCAACTTCCAGACATAAATTTAAAGCCCTTGGCCGTGTCCGGACTACGTTTACTGTGGCCACCATTCTTTGAACTCCAGCTGAATGAACATGTAAAGAACGGGGAAAACATGGAAGGCAACGGGTCACCAACTTGCTTCTGGGCCGCTCATGCAAGTACTTCAGTGCTGCCAAATCCTCAAGAAATCTGAAGCTGTGAAGATCTATGAAGATCTGTGAAGCTTTAGCTTAGCGCTACAGTGGCTACAGTATTACCTCGCCACCTATTCACCACCTATCTCATACTCCACTCGACAGCTGCACAGCATCTGGTCATGACATTGCATGTCATGACTCTAATGTCCAGTTACTTCATTGGAGTAACATTAGAGTCGTCATGTCACTTCATGTGACACTTCATGTGACACTTCATGTCACTTCGCTCTGCGCCTCGTAATTCTGCGCTGCTGTTTGATTCACAATGTCAACCGCTTCCTCCCCAAGATCCTGGCGCCAGTGCGGCATCTGGGACGCTCAGAATTTCAAAACAAATCGCAAAACAAATGTAAACACATTTATTAAATGATATTAAATGTAAACAACCTCTTTAGATCCCTTTAGATCAAATCCCAGTTTCAAAGATATCAATACATTTCCCGTCTCTGGGGTGCATATGGTGCATGTCTTTCATGACAACCATGATCCAATTTGACTCTGTCTGCACAGGTTGTCAGCCCTTGAACTCCTCTCGATGGCCATCTGCCCTTGGCTGAAGTGTCAATTGGACACAAATGAACAGACATATGATGTGTATGATTGTGTATGCACCATCTCGCAAGAAACACTTGGTGTGCACAAGATGGGTCTCACAAGTGTTTAAAAATGTTTAAAATAGCTGCAGATCGAGCATCTGAAACGCAGAGAGCGAGCCACCTGAGCCACCTGAGAGTCCGCATCTTCCAGTTCTGCGTCGGTAAGGATTTTGAGTTTCTTCCCGAAGGCCCAAGTGCATGGCCTTGAGACCATTGAGACCAGCGTCCCACCGTCCCACAGCATTCCAGAAAATGTCACAACATTCACAAAATTGCCGCTGTATAGCATTTCTTTAGCTTTTTATGCAGGTTCATGTTGTACCCTTCGAAACTGAAGATAGATCAATGATAAATCATGATTAAATCATCCTACAAAGATGCAAACACTGGAAAGACTAATCATATCTAATCATATCTAATCATATCTAATCATATCTAATCAAATATGTCTGCAAATATGTCCTTTTGCAACACGATGCAACACGTCGTCGGGCAACGTAGTTCATCGCCAGTTCCACCGTGGCCCCTGAACATCCACCGGTGCCCCCGCAGGCATTGGGATTTGGCACGCAGTCCACCAGCTCCTGAACACAGCAGAGACGAGGAAAACACACCACAAAAAGATACAAATATTATATATATATATATACATATTATATATATAAAGATATTGTATATATATATATTTTATAAAGATATAAAAAGGAAGAACAAAAATGTCACAGAACTGAAACCACCATAGAATTTAAGGATTCTACGCGAGAGACTATGTGACATGATGTGTCAATTACTTGGATATGTTTTTCTGTCGCAGACATTCCATCTCAAGGAGATTGAAGAAAATGTCAATGTGCGACATCAAACTGAAACAGTTCCAATCCGCATGGGAAAGACAGCAAAGCGAGAGTCAGGGAAAGAATGTGCTAAGTTGCTGCCCGCTGACCTGGAAGAGTTCCAAAAGAGGAACTTGTCAACTCAACTTTCTCAGGTATTGAACGACCCATGGCTAGTGCTATAAAAACCCAACAGATCCCAACAGTCTCTGCACCTGAACTGAAAAGCTCCGCTGTGGTGATTGGTAGATCTCTGCATGTGCCATGAGCACCACAGCACTTGTGACGGCCCAGCAGGAGCCGCAGCTGCCCTGTGCCGTCAGTGCCACAGTCAAAGGATGACAACGAGACAAAAATTGGGGCGTTCTCCAGGATTGAATCAGGTTGAATCAGATTGAATGCTGTGGTTTCACCTTCTTTCACCTACATGTGTCTGCCATGAGGCTTTCCAGCAACTCTCAATTCACGACCTAGGACAGAGGGACGGGACAACGCGCACCTGATCAAAGACGTTCTGCAAAGAGGACAATGTCGTCCAGTTCAAAAATTGCTCTGGCAAGCTATTCACCTCACAGAATCAGGCTCAGATATGCTCGGATATGCTTGTAGAATCTTGTAGAATCTTATAGATATCATTTGGATATCTGAGATATTCTGAGATCATGCCAAGGCCCCAAGGCAAGGCTTTTGCAGAAAATCACGCGGTGAATTCTGATCTCCGTGGCAGTCCGCATCGCGCGCCTGGACCAACGCAGCCTGCGCAGCCTGGGGGCCTTCTGCAGTTGCAGTGCCTCGCCAGCCACGAAGTTCAGCCAACTCCTCGTCCGTGTAATCCTCACAGGTCTCTCACTGCTCAACATTGCTGTCCTTGACATTGTCACGAGTATCTCACTCATCTCAAATTCATCTCAATTGTAGATCTCTGAAGATGTCTAAGAGATTTCTGAAGATACTGAGGAAATCTGAGGAATATCATGGAATATCTTAATATATCTTAACCATTGGAGGCATTTGCGTGTTGCCATTCTGGCAACGTCACGCCGTTGTTCTGATGACCTCTGTCAGGTCGAGTAGCTGCTAGCGGTCCCAAGCCAGCCGTCCAGCGTCGTTTCGGATTCGCATTTAACCGATGCACCTCGCAATCAACGGATTCAACTTCAGTGAAAGCACTGAAAGTTGCAATATCTGAAGCTTGACGAAGCTTGACATAGGCTTTTGAATGAGACAGCCCACATTAGCTATATGGCTATATATGGCTCAAATGCTAAAAATGGTTTGCAAGTCTATCACGTCTTTCACTTACAACAGGTGAAGAATGCAAATTGAAGCACGAAACATAAAACCACTGGTGAACACCCGCTTGTTCGCTTGGATTTATTAGTGTGCAATCAAAGATCTCTGTTCACTTGATCTGTGCATGCATTTGAATGGTGGCCCCCATCCTCCTGCCCTAAATGGTTAGTCACAACTAGTCTTCTTGTATGGTTTTGAATCTGTTGCACTGTCTTCGCTGCCTCTTGAAAAACAAGAATTTTTCATCCAGACTTCGCAGTCCCTTCCCGGCCCTTCGCCTCCTCAGCCCGGCTCTCGAACAACCGGAAGCGCTCCCGGTAGGTGCCGGAATCATAATCTCAGCGCAGCGGCGCAGCGTTCAAATCACGTGGTTCATTCTGTTCTAACTCGGCACAACTGTTCAACCAAAACGACCAAATGTCTTCGGAGTTCAAAAATAGTCTCTTTTCTGTCTCCATAGTCTCCATTCAAAAATATGATGGAAATCTGGTGGGGTTCCAGTGCCAAGTTGCCGCGACCATATCGCGAAATGAACGCCTCGAAAAACTCTAGAAACAACAGAAATCAAATGTATTGACCTGGCAATTCTATGCGGAATTGATTGGTTTGGAAACTTAGATCACTGCTCAGTTTGGCACGTGATGCATGAGAACACACGGTTGAACTCTCTGTGCCGGCCCTGGCGGCCTTAAAAGTTTCCTCGGAAGCTGTGACGGACTGCACTGCGATCAAAAAAGCCACACGGGCCACACGGGCCGCCATCTCATCCACAGCCACCTGTCAGGTTTCCACAGGTTTCCACAGCTGTTCTTCACACAAAACGAGTTAAAACAGTTATCGAGTTGCAATTGGTTTACAAAGGGTGGAAAGGCAGGTGAATCATCATGGGAACACTTTGGGTAGTTTGACAATGTTCGCTTCGGATATCATACAGATATATACAAATATGGTGTCACGTTCAGGAGAATGAAAACGATGCTCCACTGAAAACCACGTGCCTATTGTTGCTCCGCTGCAAAGCCCTGGGCAACTGGCCTTGTGTGCAGTTCAAACTAAATTCAAATCAAAATTGGTCGTCGTAAACGTTGTAAACGGTGTCCTTTCAGGCACATGTTTTTCATGTTGAGTGGGAACCTGAAATATCCGAAACGAAGGAACATTTGTTCATCAATTTCAGCCGCAAAGCCCCAGTGAAAACAGCAGAGCCGGGGTCCCAGGCCCAGGTTTTCCAACGGTGCCGACGTGGAAACACTTTCGGATTTGGACCAAAGGTTCTGCAGCCGTTCGACGCATCAAGTTCAATAAAGACACAGAGAAACACATCCCACATATTCACATTTAATAGTCGTTTAATCACTGACAAAATATTTCTAGATGCATCATCACATTTAGTTCAAGTTAGAGAGGGTTGAACAAGCTGATCATGGTCAAATGACAGTTTCAACGTTGCAAAAAATACATAAAAATACCATGACTTCCAAGAATGACATTTTTGCCAAAGTCAAGGCCGATTTATTGAACCGTTTCTGTGGTTTCTCCGAACACGACGAAACAACAACGAATCGCACCACGAGTCCGGTGCCTCGGACTGAGCCGTCAGCTGCTCTTCCGGATACAAGGGACACAAGTCGGACACAACGATGTTAAACTGTTTTCAACGATTTTTAACGTGTATATGCTGCATATGCTGCATATGAATGCATATTATGAATGCATATGATATCAATATCAATACACGAACGTGTATAACAGGCAACTAATTTTCGTTCTGATGTGTCCGACGTTTTCACGATCATGTCTAACGAGAAAACATTATTTAGGTGACATCCACGACCTGCGCACGCCACACAATCGACGATCATCGTTATTTTTTTGGGTGCCTTGACCGCTGGATATGTTCAAATTGCACAACGTAGGGCGCTCCCAGAGCTCCGTGAACTCGGTGGCACGCCACGACATGACGTGACACGATGACGTTCGATGGTCGCCGTCACGAAGTGTGCGAATCTTCTCGTCAGAGTCCAACGGCTCGCCATCAAAAATGTGGTCGTCATTGGCTGCTCATTGATTGTCATTGTGTTCCAGCTGTCAAGATCAAGAGATCAAGGTCCACCGAGCCGACAGAAATGCCGCGTCGAGCATGGTCTTGTCGCATTGCAGCCAGCCTCGCTTTGTATCGATGCCACGACCAGAAGTTCTCGATCCGATGCACTGATATGAGTTGCGCCCTGCTCATGAACAATCCATCGAACCATTCCAAGCGTATCCTGCGGACCTTTCTGCGGGTGCGCTGCACTCAAAGTCCACCATGGCTCCACCAATGATGAAATGATGGTGGTGCTTCGACTATCAAGACTTCAATGACTTCAAGTAGTCCAGATATGCCTGGTGCATCTCGTGCCCTTCAGGCGCAAACGCTAGAGCCATTCATGTCATATTGCCAGGCGCCAAGGCTGAGACCAGAAGTGCTCTTCTGCACCTGCAAGCAGTGGCAGGTGATTCTTCAGCGTCATTCAATCCTAAAAAGACCTCAAATGTCCATCCTCGATTCCTCCCAGCCGAGACCAGCGTAGCTTCCGATCATCGCCATGACAAGGAGGTGAGGCTTCCGACGGCCGATCCCACCATCAGATGCGTGAGCCTGCTTTCATGATGCCTGTCCTCAACCTTCACACTTAATGACACTTAATGACACTTCATGACCTGAAACGCTGGAGAGAAAGCAGCCTCCAACGCCGCGTTCAAGTGCCTTTGCCTCGCGCATTGTTTCTCAGCCGCTTGCGCCTTCAACGTGGCAGTTTCCTGCGAACTCTTCAGCCTTGTGCACAGCGACTTCTTCGGCTCACAGCTGCTTGGGCTCCACCGGCTCCGGCGTGGGGTTTCCTGTCTTCCTGTCTTCACTGCAATGCCGCAGCTTCTAAAGTGCGGCATTTTTTGCAGCCCATCTTTTCAGAATCCGTGGAGACCAAATATTCACAGCTTGCACTGTACTTCAGGCGCTGGCAGCCATTGCAACTCCACCGGTCGTAGGTACTCAAATTCAAAGCGCCATAGATATCAAAAATGACTTTTAGTGGAAGACCATGTGCCTTTTTGGGGCGTCCATTGATTTTGGCGACCATGTCCAAGTGGGAACACAGACTTGAGACTTGAAGCAGAAATGCCTCTGTTTCAATAAGCTTCACCGAATCACAATGCTTGTGCTGATGTGTTTCTGTGCCTCTTGGCCTTTGCAGTTGATCAAAAGCTGATCAAAATGCCAAGTCAACTTCGCTTCTGTTCATTGAATCATGACATAATGATTTTGAAAGCATTTCAAAACATGATAGGAACAATGTTTCAAACCTGTACCGCTGTGCTATGCCAAAAAATCTACTCTCGAAGTAGTTGTAAAATGCATTGTTGGACAGGCCACAAGAAATGTTGATCCCTGCCAATCTAACGAAATTATTGAACTATATGGCTGTGTACCCTGCGTTCCATTTTACCATTGAACGGATAAATAGTGTTAGTGCCTCAAAAATCACAATTTCAAGTTCAGGAGTGACAAATGAAATGGCATGGGAATATAGAATCGAGATTTGTTTGGGGTAATTAGTTTCTTTCGTGTAAATACCTTGCACATGGTATTGTTATAGTATTGTTGTAGCATTGTTATACATGCTGTTTACCTGCTGTTACAGTGACATGGTCAATGGTAAACTACATGCTCCACATAACTGCAGAAGTTGCGTTGCGGATTCCAGCAATACCAGCATTCCAGCGCAGCCAGCGTACAGCTCGTACCTGCAACGCAGCCAAGTTCTTCGCCAAGTGCCTCTCAGCCTGGCGACGCATGGCCGGATGACACACTTCCGACATGAAAACTGAGAAAAACATGCAGACATATATGAGTCATATATGCATATATATATATGTGTGTGTGCATACAAAATATATACAAAATAAATGCAAAATATGACTGATTAAAAACTTGGAAGCGTCGTGACTGGATGAAAAGCAATGACAAATTATGAAACGTCTGACATTGTGTGTGTGTGAGAACAAAAAAAGTGCTGTCCACAAGCAAGGACAGCAAGACCTGTTGTGCAACATTCCTCTATGTGGAGGAAGCGGCTGCTGTCGTCTAATGTGTTTGTATGCATTTTATAGATTTGCCGTATAACTTGTTTTACAATATATTGATATCCGCCGACCCCGGCCGACCGCAAGGGGGAGCGCGTCAGGGAAGAGAGGTTGTAGACAACAAGAAATACAACAACGGGTCGGGGACCAGCAGCAGCAGCAAAAGCCTCTGCAGCAGCAG
>Ga0126342_10007716_pt1:0-17500 | contig 19255 bp, 11 predicted proteins | sample Cyp1metagenome_FD_92528 | JGI IMG/M metagenome (GOLD analysis project Ga0126342, IMG submission 92528) | Coral microbial communities from Lord Howe Island, Old Settlement Bay, Australia - Cyphastrea 1 metagenome | ecosystem: Host-associated > Invertebrates > Cnidaria > Coral ... | reverse complement strand
ACCATCACCACCACCATGATCATCATCATGATCACCATCATGATCACCATCACCACCATCACCATCATGATCACCATCATGATCACCTTCCATCATCACCATGATCACCATCACCATGATGACCATGATCACCATGATCACCACCATCACCATCATCACCACCACCATCATCAGCACTTTCACCAACATCACCGCCACCATGATCACCATGATTACCATCATCACAATCATCACCATCAAACCCATGTTCGCCACCGTCATCACCATCATCACCATCCTAACCATGATCACCATCACCATCATCATCATCATCATCATCGTCACCTTCATCACCATCATCACCATGATCACCATGATCAGCATGATCAGCATGATCAGCATGATCAGCATGATCACCATGATCACCATCATCACCACCACCATGATCATCATCACCATCACCATGATCACCATGATCACCATGATCACCATGATCACCATGATCACCACCATCATCACCATCATCACCATGATCACCATGATCACCACCATCACCATGATCACCATCACCAACATCACCATCACCATCATCATCATCATCATCACCATCACCACCACCACCACCATCATCATCATCATCATCACCATCATCACCATCATCACCATCATCACCATCACCACCATGATCACCACCATCACCACCATCATCACCATCACCACCATCATCGCCATGATCACCATGATCACCATGATCACCATGATCACCATGATCACCATGATCACAATCATCATCATCATCATCATCATCGTCACCATCATCACCATGATCACCATGATCACCATGATCACCATGATCACCATGATCGCCATATCCATCCTCACCATCCTCACCATCCTCACCATCACCACCACCATGATCATCATCACCATCACCATCATCACCACCATCATCATCATCATCAGCATCATCAGCATCATCACCATCATTACCATCATCACCATGATCACCATCATGACCGCCATCATGACCGCCATCATCACCATCATCACCATGATCACCATGATCACCATGATCACCATGATCACCAGGATCACCATGATCACGATGATCACCATGATCACCATCATCACCATCATCGCCATCACCGCCACCACCACCACCACCACCATCATCATCATCATCATCCCCATTGCTACACACACGTTTGGGGTAAAAACTAAGTACCTCAACCAGTTGAATCAATTGTTTGTACCTCCCGAGACCAGCTCACTGTACGACCAGGGGCACTGGCATGACGCTCCCGGTAACTTTGTTGTCCCTTGGTGAGGAAATGTTTATTTATTTTTTATTTTTGTATTTTTGTGTCTTCAAATTTGTTTCCTCCGCAGCCAAAGGTCGTTGTCTTGATACTTGCCAAACTTAGCTTTGGATAGTCTTGGCAGTACACACAGTGACAAATGTGGGTTTGTCCGAAAATTCTGAGGAAAACCCCGTAAATCCACCGTTCAATCACCATTTTTGCTCGGCTCGTCCCCGGCTCGCCTGGAAATCTCACCTCCAGCGCGTGTTGCGGGGCGTTTGCAGCTTGGGGATCCTGAACCGTTTGATTCTATCTCCACGATAGGCCACAACGAAAAAACCCACAAAATGCTTGATATCATTTCCCGCATGATTTTTGTTTTTTCCAGCCAATTAAGACCTCACTGGTGAGCTGAATGAAGACCTCACTGGTGAGCTGCACCAAGGAGCATCACAGCAGCCCTCTGGCTGGCTGAGCTAAGCCACTTCTTCATCTGAGGGGCAAATGACACACCAGATCAACATGCGAACGATGCAGATGACTTTGTCCAACCATGGGAGATTCACCCCTGATATCTGGTGATTTAAATTTAAATGGGGAACATTGAGTTTCAGATCCCGTTGGAATTAGTACCCGGGTACCCTATTTTCAGACAGACCCAAACGTGAAATGGTGTGAAACTCCAGCCCTTTGATTCAAGTGGTTTTCCTGGAGTATAGGTTGAAAAGGAACACACTCTCTAGATACAACCGGCTGGATGCTCATGCAGTTGATCTTAGGAGTGGATGAGAATCCATTGCTTTTCATCATCAATTTCTCAGCAAAGTTCTGCAATTTAAAGGCACTCATACCCTTTCTGGATCATATTTCAAAACCGCAACATTTCGGTGATGCAACCCCCATCTTCGAATATCTTCAAGAGTTTTCGACATACTTCAGCGTGTTGACTGCCGCTTTTGATATGATATGGTGTTGTGCATGGAACAATTCATCGATTTGAGACTCTGCCTGTAGAAAGGCGTCCCCATATTTTCCCGCGCGAAGAGTCAGCTGTGGAGACGGGTGAATCTGCTGGTGGAAGCAGAGGAGGGATTTTTTAGATCATGTTTTCCCCCGGATTTTTCGGTAGAACGGGTGCCTGGGGGCAGATACAAACATAGGAATAGCGACAGGAATTCTGGTTCAAAGCTTCCTGCCCATCATGGGTACAAAAGCAACGTGACGCACAAAACATACAAAAACAACAATTTCCAGCCATTTCTGGAGGTTTCTAGCCAGCATTGGCGAACCGGATTTCCCGAGAATAAACCCGAGGTGCAGCCTTTCTGCCGACGGAAAAGACACCAGGTGCTTCATTGGTGTACTTGGTGGTTCGATTACTAAACCCCAGTTTATTAATATAGGGGATTCCCAATAGTGACATTTCCCTTTATATGTGGTGCCCCACCAATTAGTTTTTTTTTTGTTTCCCGGGTTGATATTAAGTCAAGAACAAGCCCAGCTAAAAATGGACCAATCCTACTTGTATTGCTTGTACATGGGGTTACAAGCTACTTAGTAACCGGGCTTAACGACCAAGAAGCAATTGACTGGATGCCTGGGGTCACGTTTGAGGGATCGCCAAACTTGGCTTTTGTTGGAGATGGATTGTCCAGACTTAGCGGTCTCGTCAAGTCGTCGCAAAGTTCTTTGAGTTTGGTTAAACCGTACTTGGTATTTCTGCTGGTCAATTTTCTCATTTCCATCATAGTTATCCGCCAAAAAGATAGAACAGGCAATCCCTACTCAAGTGGTGATAATTCAAAGCCCAGCAATGGAAATCATTGATCATAATTGATATCAAAAATCCCCACTTTCGCAAGAAATCCATTGATCAAAGCCCAGCTGCTGAAATCTGCGGAGGCACGGAGAACTGTGTGCCGGGTCCTAGCTGCAGAGGAAGGCGTGGCTGGATGGGACCATCAGGAACTGGCTGATGCGGAACCCCCTACTGTATGGTTTCCAGTTCGGAAAATGATCTACAAATGGTGGCTTTTCCAGATCTATCTTAGTTTACCAGAGGGTAACGTCCTGGATTTGAGATGGGAATGAGGGAATCCATCCTGCACACCGCGGCCAACTAGTCCCAGGTGAGTTCGCAAAGCCTTTCCCATTCTCAGCCGTTGTTGGCTGGGTCCCCGGCAGTCAAACATCGTCCATGGCATGGATCTTCCGTGAGTGGAGGTGGTTGCACTTTAAATTTCATGATAATGTCTGGGGATGGTCGAAATCCCACCATTTTTTTTTTTTTGGGGGGGTCCCACTTGTTTTTTGTTCAAACCCATGTCCCAGAATCTATCACTTGCATGACCAGATTTGTGGTCCCCTATGTCAGCAAAAAAAGGCCCATGCAAGGTGGTGCCCCATAGTCAGCGAAGTTGGTTTTCAGGAAGGATGGCCAGGGCGTATGGCGTACCGTATAATATTACATATATAATACGTATATATATATATAATGTGTATACACAATACGTATATATATATATATATATATATGTGATACAATACAGTATAATACAATATAATATAAGATGAAAACATATAATATTAATATTAATCTAATCTAATCTAATATCATTTAATATCATTTTTAATATCATATAATATCATATCATATAATATCATATCATATAATATGATATAATATGATATGATATAATATTATATAACATAATATAACATATCATAATATAACATATAATATAATAAAATAAGACAACATGTAATAATATATATATATATAATATGTAAACATATAGATATGAATTACCTAAGGCCTCAATGGGGTTTATAGACTACCTTATAGCCATTTTTGGGCACCTCGTTGTATATCCACCTTATATCCAGCTGAGGTCAAGAAGAGATTAAGCTGGCGCTTCTCTTGAACCTGGTGGTGAACTCAGATTTCTCGATGGGAACTGGCTGGGCACTTCGAGGTCGGCGCACCGAAAGTGGTGCCACTGAAAACACCTCTGAGTTTCTTCAAGGCAAACATAGCTATGGAAAATGGCCATAGAAATAGTGGATTTTCCCATTAAACATGGTGGATCTTTCCATAGTTATGTTAGTTTACCAGAGGGTAAATCCCATTAAATTCCATTAAACCACCATAAACCCTCATTAAATCACCATTTTCCTATGGTTTTCCTATGGTTTTCCTATGGTTTCTGGGATATGGGGGATATTTGGAGAAATCACAGTGCAGAACCCCCCAGCAACTGATCGGTGCCACTGAAATCCAGGGGTTCGAGCACCTCCAGTGACTGGTCGGAGCGTCTTTCTATTATGTACTACTACTGTATTATGTGTATGATAACTGAAATTATCACTATTATCATTATTGATATTACGGTATGAGGATTATAAATACAATCATTATTGATACATATATATATATATATATAACATAATATATACATATATATATATATCTACTATATATATACACTATATAATATGTTTGTATTATGAATTATAACTTAAACCTTTTGTCATGATCCATCCGGTATCGCCAGGTGGATCCCTCCATTGGAGGTGTCATGATCTCGGGGGAGCGAGGAACAGGCGCTACCAACGGCCCCGGTGGTCGTTACGTGGTCGTTACGTGCTCGTTACAGGACATGGAGATATCCTCTGGTAAACTAACATAGCTATTGAAAATGGCCATTAATAGTGGATTTTCCCATTAAAAATGGTGATTTTCAATAGCTATGTTAAATTACCAGAGGGTATGTTACGGGAGATGTTCACGGTTTTTTCTGGGATTGGGATTTTTTTGGGATTTTCAGCATTTATTTCACATTTTAAAACATGGTTTGCCCTTTTGAAATGGATGACTCTGGATGACTCAAGCAAAAAAAAAGGCAAATAGCATCAAATGACCATTTGAATTGAATGGGAGAAAGATTAGGGTTTAACCCACTATTTTCTTGAATTGCACAACCTTCCAAGCTTCCTTGTTGGACTTTTACAGTTAGAAATCTGGAGTTTGAATCAGGTGAATTCAACCTCTAGAATCCTGAGACCTTGGGCGAACTTAAGTCATCTTAAGTCAATGGACCGGTATGAATCAAGTAAGATGGTGACGTCCTTCTTGAAGTGTCAGAATCAGTTTACTAAAATTACTGTAGTCTACTATTTTCGTGAACCAAGGACAAATGAGCAGTGGCAGACCAGATGAAACACGTAGGGACTCAAGTAGGAAAGGGATCCACTGACATCCAATTTGGTCGACGGCTTTGAGCGTTTGGCACCTTTCATCAGTTGTCCCATTCCATCACTCTCTTCTCTCTCTCTCTCTGTATATATATATGTATAGTATAGATATATATCTTATATCTTATATTACATATAAACTATATATATATATATTGTATATTAGTTATACTACATATTACATATTATATATTATATATTATACATTATACATTATATATTATATATTATACATTATACATTATATATTATATATTATACATTATATATTATATATCATACATTATATATTATATATTATATATTATAGATTATATATTATATATTGTATATTGTATATTATATAATAAAAATATATTATATATAGATTGTGTATGTATATATATATATTATGCCCCAATTGACAAAGGGGACATGTTGAAGCCCCCAGCAAGCGCAGTGGATTTGGACCATACGATAGAGTCAACCGGGGGTGCCCCAATTGAATTAGGAGGTTTTCCCTCGGGATTTGTGGACTTGTGTCACTCAATGCTGAAATTCCATCTCCCAAGGCTAGGCCTTTTCCCTATTTCCAACACCTTTTTGTGCCCTGGCAGTGTAGCAGATCCCATGTCAACGCACCTGTTGATGGCCAACTTCTATGACGTGCTTCGGGTGAGCTCGACCGCAACTGTGGATGAGATCAAATTGGCTTTCAAGAGGAGAGCTCTCCAAGTTCATCCCGATAAAGGTGGCAGCAAAGAAGAATTTCATTTGGTCTACCAAGCACTTGAGACATTGGCTGACCCCAAGGCACGAAAAAAGTATGACGCTGCGTTAGCCCTGAAGTCCACAAGGGCATCCGCCAAAGGGGTGCCGAGGCCGAAGAAAAAGACGACAGTTTTTTCCATGCAAAAGCCATCAGCACAGGGCCCTGCACCACGGCAACCAGCCAAGCCTGAAAAAAAGAATCGGCCCCAGAGCGATGCAAAAAAAGGTGCAGGAAGACCTCAATCTCCGGAGTCGCAGCAAACAAAGTTGTTGAAGAAGATCCAGCACCTACTTCAGCAGCTGCCTCGTGACCGGCGGCATCATGTGATCACTACGATGTTCTCACAGCAACAGCGGGAGATGTTGGAAAGGTGGATGGTGGATGCCCAGACACGGCAGCCGCAGCCACGACAGCCACAGCCAGTGGCTGTTGCTGTGCCTAGCTGTCCCAAGGCAACTGCTCCGAGTTCTTCGGAAGAGCTGCGTTCACAGGTGCTGCAAAAGTCCCAAGGTGCCTTGGCCCTGCCAGATGTGGAGAGGAAGGCGAGCCGGAAGGCTTCAGCACGGATTAAAGATAAAGCTGCCAAACAGATGAAGAGGATCAGAAGCATGTGTGGCACCATCACAAAAGAAAGAGGCTGGAAGAATGAGACTTATTATTACAGAACCCGTTTGCGCTTTGATGCCATTGACATTTCGACTGGAAAATGTGATCTTCCAACAGCCCTAGAGTACTTGGTCATTCTCACTGCGGTGAAGCAGAAGATGAGAGACCCCAGCAACGATGCCACCTTTGAGCAACGATTACAAGAAGCTCTAGCAACATCAGCAAAGGAGCAAGGAAAATCAGTGGCTGAACTGAATCTGCGCTTTTCGGTCCTGCAAGCTGCTGCCTTCTTTGTAGGACCCGGGTGCCTGGTTCGCACCCCCAAGGTGCGTAGCATTGAAGCACTTGGCAGGATCAGGGAGTGTTTGCAATCTTTCCCTCAATATGGGAAACACATTGGTCTGCAAAGTGTTTTTTGGCGCTGCAGCCCTGCTGAGCTTCAAGATGGCTGGGAACGATTTCAGACTGCGGTTGTTGCAGCCTGGGAAATTGCAGGGGAAGACTCCATCGACTACATGCGGAAACTGCGTTTGATGCATGAGGCAAGTGTTGGTTTCCGCACCAGGCACCTGCAAATCTGGGAGCAGCGACACATGGCCATGCAGGACAGAAACAGGCACCGGCCCAAGAGGTTGCAAGACCGCAGCAGCAAGCCATTGGAATGTCAGGAGCGATTACGGATGGCAGCACATGACAAACAGCGTCCAAGGGACTTGAGAAAAGAGAGGCACAGCCATTTTCCCGAGCCTTGGGAGAGGGAGCAAATGGCCCTGGCGGACAAGAACAAACAAAGACCTCGGAGACTGCGAGTGCCTTTGCAGCGGAATCGGCAGATATTTCTCTCCAGGATCTTGGCGGTTTTGAGCCAAGTCCTTGCGAGATGGGAGCGCATCTTGAGACGAGAAGCAGAGCTGGCAGAGAAAGAGCAATGCAGAGTCCTGCGCCAACGAGAGCTGGATCAGAAGAAAGAGATGGAGGAGCAACCTGGCTTTGGATACTTTTTTTTGGTTCTTTGTTTCTTTAACAAACAAATCCAATGAAATTTCATGAATGAAACATCTACCATAGTTGTCCATCGTTCATTGGGGATATGATGGATTTGCCCAAGGCAAAGACGCCGAGAAAACTTGAGCCGCAAGAGACAACGAGAAGAGGAGCGAGAAAGGAGAGAATTCTTGGCCAAGAAGATGCGATCAGACCTCACTATGGATGAAATCCTTGGCACAAACCATGGCGTGAGAAGAAACACTTTTTGCACTTGTGGGATGAGGCACAAACATCATGCAACCTGAGCCACTAAAGATCATTCAAGTTCATCGCCTTAGTTGATTGGGTATGATACTACGAAATTCTAGTACCCATAGTGTATAACCTTTATACCTATAAAAACCAATTCATTACCCATAGAAAACCCAATAAAGTTGATTGGTTTATTGATCTTTATTGTTTTTTTTAGGTCTCGTAATGGCTCAATGCTTTTTTGTCATTGGAGTGTCCAAGCCAAACCCCGTTAGTTGGAGGGTCCCGATCACCAGTGACCGTCAGTTCACCCAGTGGATGGGATAGCCATGGATAGTCCACGAAAAGGGGACGAATCCGATCACCAGGCGATCCCGATACAAGCAGTTACCGATTCTTGGAACGATCCTCCAAGTACTGATGAAGCGATATTTGAAGCGACTTCCCAAAGTGGATGTGCCGGGTGTTTTCCGGTTCCAAAGGGGGTTTCTCCATATTTGGAGACCGAGGGATCCACTGTTTCTGATGCCAACATGTTTTATCGAATCCAGTGGATGTCCAGCAAAATCGAATGCCAAAGTTCGACTTGATATAAGAACTGGTTGGTGGTTTGGAACATTTTTTATTTTCCATAATATATGATGGGATGTCATCCTTCCCATTGACTAATATTTTTCAAGATGGTTAAAGTTAAAACCACCAAGCAGACATGTTTGAACTGATTCTTTTTGTCTATCCATACTGTTTAAGGACTTGTCATTTGTGAAGACAAAAAGTCCATCACAAAGAAACACAGCACGGCGCAGGTAAATCCACCACGGTGCGCGGCATGGCCTGGGGACCTTGAGTGGCAGCATGGCCAGGATGGGCATTGCCATGGCCTTCTGAGATGCTTCACAGAACTTGGTGAATTCCTATGGTTTATGGTAGATAGGAATCAACTCTATCGATAGCGTAGATATATGGTAAAGCCATTGTATGATGAATATATATATATATATATATATATATATATAAAAGAAACATAGATATCAATTTAAAGCAGATCATCCATGGTTTATGGTTCATCATAGCTTGGTGAATTCACTATGGTTGATCAGTGGGATATAACGAACAGCAATAATTCCATCACTGGGGCGGTCTGCACAGTCGTAGATATTTTCAGGTTTTGCGTGACCTGGCCTTGCTGCAAATGCAGTAAAATACACTTTTTTTTTTTGGTACTGTAATATTCAGAAGAGAATTGCAGGCAAAGGTGTGTGGCCTCAGATGTAGCTTTAAGATGTTGGGCTAGGCTTGACTCAAAGAAGGTCATCTCGCTAACACAAGGCCGTACTCAAAGTGAGACCTCACGAAGCCCACGATTCCGGACATATGTATATATATAATATAGATATAATATATATATATGATATATATATATTATATAAGAATATATATATATGATCTAGATTATATGGGTTTGTCTGAAGAAAAGGACGCCAGTAGATCCACTGACATCCACTCATAATTTTCACAAATTTTCCAATGACCATTTTAGGAGTACCATTCGCCCAAGGGCCCATTGCTTTCCGATTGAACATGAAGAACTTTGGAAAAAAATTGGGGTCCCCCATGCTAGGGTTTACCCTCACCGAAAAAACCTCCATTTCTTCCATTCCAATCTTTCCTTCACCAGGTGCGCTTGTTGCCGGAGATCGAGTATGTCAGGGACGCCGAAATTTTTCTGCTATGCCGGTGTGTTTGGATGGGATCATCAAGAAAGTGAAGTATTGGACAATCTTGGACATATACTATGTATTACCCTCTGGTAAACTAACATAACTATGGAAAATCACCATTTTTAATGGGAAAATCCACTATAAATTGCCATTTTCAATAGCTATGTTAGTTTACCAGAAGGTACTATGTAACCCTAAAAAATGACCTGACATTGCCTTTTCAAATGGGACAACATTCATTAAAGAGCCCTGGGCTACTCTTGACAGGGCTACTCCTAAAAGTTTCTATCATTTCAACAAAAACCAACAATTCTGAACAAAAACTCACAAAACCAAAGAATATGAAAGACATCAAAAAACAAACAATCCACAAATTCCAAAGCAAACTCAAAAAATCAAAAAATAATCGAACAGACAAAAAAAACAGAATTTAAAAACAAAACACACTCTGAATAAAACAAAAACTTTCAAACATCCAAAATAGTTCCAAAAAATCCAACAAATTCTAACAAGTTCGAAAACTATCAAACAACAATAATAATCATAATATAACACGAAAAAAACACACAACAAAAAATATATCAAAAGAAACAAACAAATAACAACAAATCTTGAACTTATTCTTTGAAATAATCAAAACACATTAACGATTCTGTTTGGAATGACACATAATCATTTGGAATGAACTTGACATATTTGGAAACTAACATGAATAAAAAGGACCGTTCTAGGAGTGTCCCGAAAAAAGGGATGTGTTTCTCCATAGATAATAGTGCTACCATTCAGCTGCCGAGGTGGAGGGCGATCCTTACAATTCGGATCCGCAAGATGTTTCTCTCATGAGTGAAGAGGTGGGTCGATCCCATCGGAGAGTCCAACGGTCCACAGATGGATGACTTTGGGATGATTGAAATTTGCCATTTTACATGGCTCTGAGATTTTCAAGGTCAGGATATACACCACCTGATAAAAAACCTGGACCTAAATAAAGATGTTGGGGAAAATCATGGTAAACCACCGGGATCACTGGGGTTATTTTAAGGCAAAACCACAGCATCTCTTGTTTACCATTTTTTTCCGGAGCCTCCGTTCAGCTTTCTGGGTATCTCAAAGTGTGGAACGGGTGGAACGGCAAAATCCATCAACGTCCCACCGTCCCACGGCTATCAAAATAGCCATCAACTGATATATAGATTGGTTCTCCATCCATCTCCAAGCCTTTTTGAGGCGAGACATTTGCATCTTGTTGCAGTATATCCCCATTCTATCATATATACATGCATGCATGCATGCATGCATGCATGCATGCATTACACTACACTACATTACATTACGTTACATTACATTACATTACACTACACTACACTACATTACACTACACTACACTACACTACACTACATTACATTACATTACATTACACTACACTACAGTACATTACATTTCATTACACTACATTACATTACATTACACTACATTACATTACATTACACTACATTACATTACATTACACTACACTACACTACATTACATTTCATTACATTACATTACATTACATTACACTACACTACATTACATTACATTACAGTACACTACACTACATTACATTACATTGCATTACATTACACTACACTACACTACATTACATTACATTACATTCCATTACATTACATTACATTACACTACACTACACTACATTACATTACATTACATTCCATTACATTACATTACATTACACTACACTACACTACATTACATTACATTCCATTCCATTACATTACATTACACTACACTACATTACATTACATTCCATTACATTACATTACATTACACTACACTACACTACATTACATTACATTACATTCCATTACATTACATTACATTACACTACACTAGACTAGATTACATTACATTACATTCCATTACATTACATTACATATATACTGTATATATATACACCATCAATTTCGTCATTACATTGTTAGTAAACCATCCACCACTCATAAAACATCCACAGCCTATGGCCTGGCGCAGGTGAAAGAACGATTGGAGAAAGGAGAAAAGCTGAAAACCACCAAGAAGTCGGGTTCCACAGTGGACTCGGACCATATGGACCATGGCCACGAGTCGCCACTTAGCCATGGCGATGCCATTTTTTTGGGGGATGGTTTTCCGTGACAAAGTGGTAAACATGTGACATATGTGACAGAAACATTTGGAAAGCTTGGTGATTTCTTATTGGCTACACATCCAACCACATCACAATTCATTTGTATCGAAGATATATGAACTACTGACTAGTACGCTTCATTTTTTTAAAATACACATTGGGATTGTTGGTGAAATTCTCCATCCACATTTTGTGGTTTTCCCATGGATTTGATGCCAGCATGCTTATCCGAAATCTTCCCTATCTTCCCTGGGTTTCTGTTCATTGTTTAACTTGTTTAACTTGTTTAACTTGAAAGCCACCTTGAAAAAACATAACAAAAACCACCCTGGAAATTGGGGGAAACACCCAATTTCAGCATCTCCGGTCATTCGTTAAGTTGGTGAACGTAACCAGATCGACCAGGGTTTATGGATAATAGCGCATTATACTGTATAGCTTTATAGATGGATCAAGATAAAACATATACCACTATTTTGTAACACTAATGCATATATACTTATATAGTTAGCAGATTCAGTTTTGAACATGAACCTATATTCATCGATCTTATATCCAATCAATACATTATATCCATCTATAAATAGTCATGGAGGTAATCCATTTAACTGGCTATGATATCCAATATCTTTTTCTATCGAATAGCGAGAGAAGCTATATAGTTAACTTGGGAATACTTGGTATATATAGTCATATAGTCACATAGTCATATAGTCATATGGTTATATAGTGATAATAGCTATATAAATAGAGCTATATATATATACTTTTATAGTGATATACTTATGCAGTTAATTTTACATTCATATAGTCATATCAAAAAGTCACAAAAAGTCACAAAAAAACATATAGGTGTATTAAGACTTACATACTGTGGATGGAAATCTTTCCCCTTGGATGGTTGAAACATGTTGAAACCCTATCAACTGGTGCAGGATTTCGGAACCATCCACAGCAGGAACATATCTTTGTTATATCCAAACTGAAGATCTATAGCCATATAGTTTCATAGTGACTCATAGTGTTCAGTCTTATAGATACATTTATATAGTTACCCAGTCATAGTATAGCAATATTATTGCAATATTATAGTCATATTGTAGTGATATTAGAGTGATATTATAGTCATACAGTCATATAGTTACACAGTGTTCCATTTTCTCCAAAGTATGTGGATATATGAACTGACTAACGATATGAATATCTATACACAGTTACTCGGATATTCACATACCCTCTGGTACACGTTTACATAGCTATTGAAAATGGTGATAGAAATATGTAGTGGATTTACCCAGCTATAAAATGGTGGATCTTTCCATAGTTATCTTGGTTTACCCATTTATAGTTGATTTATCCATTGAACATGGTGATTCTCCATAGTTATGTAAACGTTTACCAGAGGGTTTTTTCAGAGGGTAGTTCTGATCTCCAAAGTTCTTCACGTCGTCCAAAGCCAAGGCGCACGCCCTTCGTGGAGCTGCCTCTGGGCGCCACGGAGGATCGGGTCACCGGCACCATCGACATCGAGCGGGCGCTGAAGGAAGCTGGCAAGGTGCCGGGGAACCCGTAGGAAAACTCTATGGGAACCGTAGGAAACCGTAGGAAATCATAGGAAAACGGTGATTTAACCCTTTGAAATCATAGGAAAATGGCCATTGAACCAAGAAACATAGATTTTCATGGGATTTATATCGATCATCCCATGGATAAAGTGCTGATATTTTGGTGGTTACAATCCATTTAAGCCCATGAAATGGGGACTTCCTTACCGGTTGTGACGAACAGTTCGCCACGGAAAATCCCAAGCATAAATGGAGGTTTAGTTCGCTGGGTAAATCATCTATTTCGATTAGGGCCATCTATACCATGGCTATGTTAGTCATAACCAGCGGGTATACTCCAGGGGTCCTTTAAAAAAAGCATGGGATGTACAAGGGATGGACGCCATTTTTGGGATGATGGTCGCCCACGCTGTCAATGGGGGACATCCAAGTTGTGGAAGAAACCATCAGATGTCGGTGGATTTTTCCACCATGATCCGGGAATTTCACCAGATTTACCCAACCTGGTTATGACTAACAGTTTGCCATGGAACATGGCCCATAGAAATAGATGGTTTACCTATTAAAAATGGTGATTTTCCATGGCTATGTCAGTCATAACCAGATGGTAACCATCAGAATTGGAGCTTCAAGCGTCAAAATTGGGGAGTGTCCTTCAATGTGAGTCGGATCAATCTGATTAAATCATAAAATTCTGGGTAAATTATAACGACCTCACTGTGACCTCACTGGAATCATGGTTAGTTAGTAAGGGAAATCATCCCCAATTACCCAGAAAATTGCATGAAATTCATGGGGATAAAAACTTCAATTCATTGTTTCTTGGTCCTTGAAACGGTGAAACGGACCAGAATTTCTGAGGCTTGACCCATCCAAGAATGGGTTTGGCCAAGCCATTACCCAGTTTCCACAGTTTCCACAGTTTTCGTCCATTGCTCGGATCTTAAAACCCCGAAAAAAAATTAGGGTACCCCAAGTTTGATACGCAAATTGTAACTGAACTCATGGCTTATAAAACTGTGATGGATGTAAATTCTAAAGGATCGCGCAGGAATTGGACTTATCAAGTGTATCGATGTAAATGGAGGGAATAGGGGTAAACGCAACGCACCAATTCACACCAGATATAGCTACTCTGTAGCGGACACAAGGCTTGGGGTTACGGGCTAGGGGTTCATTATTGTATGAAGAGACTTAACCGGCAAATGTGGTGAACCAAACCACGAATTGCCATTTCTGCGACTTGACTAGAAGAAGATATGTTGGCTGATGCCAAAACAAATTACACTCTTGCTGTATAGTCCATGTCCATGCCCATGAAATCTCTCATAGAACCCATTCGTGGGACCAAGGAATCGTAAGTGGTGATCACCATCATATTTATGAAATTGTAAAAGGGGGCGTATCCTAAGAATCGAACTAGGTATTTCAGATCATACTTGAGCTGCAGTTCCAGTTATACGTGGTTATATAACCATGGTTACATATCCTGACTTATGGTGGTGAGCATCCCATGATTCTACCAATCACCCCTGGCCAACCCCATAAACGTTTTGGTTCATATTGAATCTTAAACATTAACCATTGATTAATCATTAACCATTCTCAACAAGTATGCTTATTGGCTACTTAGGATTCCTGGATCGCAACCACCCCACCGCCCTTTGCGCTCTTTGAGGCGTTTGAGCCTGGAATTTTAGCTCGGGTGAATCGGGGGATCCTCTACATTGATGAGGCCAGGACTGTCACGATGAGGTCCCGTGACTCTCTGGGGAGGTCTAGTCTGGTCGACTGAGTTGAAAAAGGAGCCCCCTCTGGGCTGAAGAACTCTGAATTTCGTGGGGTAATCTGGCACTCACAGGGCCAACTTTGAAAAATCTCATCGGCATCCCAATACAGCTTTGAAACATGTCAGCACTTCACAGGCACAATGTGTTCCCTTGAGCTGTACTGGCTTTGCGTGAAAATAAAGTCCTCCAAACATGCCAAACTTGGCGGTTTTAGCCAACCCATTTTCAGACAGACCATGACAATTATATATTCATTGCCTAATTTCCTAGTGTTGATGCTTAAATTAAATCCCCATTTTAGAATTGGTGAATAGTTCCCTCAAACTATCATTCACATCCCTTTGCACCCAATATTTCACTTTTTTCAACCTCCATCATATTCCATGATTTTCACGGCAAAAGCTCCATTTTTTTTCATGGTGAATCCCCTGCTGGAACAACCAGCTGCCAGCCACATTGATCCAGCCGCCAGTGCAACCTCTTGGACGACCAACTGGTGGATGTCTTGTTGGACAGTGCAGCTGGGGGTGTCAACACCGTGGAGCGCGAGGGTGTCAGTTGGGGCCCCGGGGTCCCAGGGTCCAACAAAGGTCAGGCTTTGTAGATGGTGATGCCGAAACTGCCAGTCAGATAGATTTTAAGTTGACGCACATAGCTTGCTGAATTCTATGGTTTATAGAGGACAAACACTGATATACCTATAGTTAATGGATTTGTAAACCAACATTATAGCCGGCTTGACTTTGTAGCAACCCCCAGTCATAGATGCTAAAACATTGGACACCTGGAAATGATATGAAATCACATGTACAACGGGGTTACCACCATATACTGTACCATAGTATTTAAAACTTGATAAGGGGTCAACAAACAGATATAAGTGGGCTGTCTACTGTAGACTATTGCTTTTAATTTGTTTCTTTCAAAATGTTGGTGTTTGTCAAAAATAGTGGTGCGTCCAAACCACTTGCTTTCCCTATTAAGATTAAACGTGGCTAATAAATTGCAATCTTTTTTCCGATGGGTCAAGGTTTAAGACGTGGTGCCCGCCGATTTTGGTAGAGTTGAGCCTTGAAATGTGGAATTTTTGATTCGCCAATTTGGCCTTTAAATGCAGATGCAGCACAAGAAACCCATTCCAATCCTGGCCGTTTTTCTTTTTCAAAGCTGCACAACTGACCATAACTGGATGGCTGGAGCCAAAAAAAAAGCAACGCCGGCCCTTTGAGGCGTGAGACATCCTGCGCGCTTCGTGTTGATTGGCACTTCTCATCCTGATGAGGGCGATCTAAGGCGGATCCCATCGGATTGGCATCAACCCATTTCGTTGGATCGAGAGCCATCTGACCAAATTTTGGATCCAACGTTGGCCTCGTAGTAACATAACTGCTTGGGGGTTTCCTAAAATGCAGGTACCCAAAAATGGATGGTTTTTCTAATGGATGATGCCTGGGGTACCCCTAGTACCCCCATTTCAGGAAACCTCCAGATGACACAAAGGGCCATCCTTCTGGGGTTTTGTTGGGGCCGGCTCCCTATCCCAACCGAAGTGGGCTATGGCTATTGAAAAAAACAAACACATATTATCTTCATCATGGTTGATTTGATACCCCCAAGTCATCTCACGATGATGAAATCTTAGATATTATTAGTGGTTCAGAATATCCCCATATATATGTGTATATATATATATCTAATAATATATCTAATAAGATATCTAATAAGATATCTAATAAGATATAAGTTGCTATTGGAATCACCAAAAAAAACCCGAAAAAAGATCTCCCCCAAAGTGGTAATGGTGAAGCCTCGGCGCCGCCAGGCCGCAACTCTTGGATCGCTTCGGCTTGACCTGCAGCATTCGCACGGCCCTGGCGGCGGAGAAGCGAATGGAGGCCCGGCCAGCGGAAAGGGTTGGAGTTGGAGCCACTGGAGTCATTTTGGATGGCACAATTTGGATGGAGATGTTTTGAGATGGTAAATTTTGGATCCCAACAAATTGTCATTTTTGGAGATGTTGACACATTTTGACCATTTTTGGAGATGTTGACACATTTTGACCATTTTTGGAGATGTTGACACATTTTGACAATTTTTGGAGATGTTGACACATTTTGACCATTTTT
>Ga0126342_10007715_pt1:0-15000 | contig 19255 bp, 9 predicted proteins | sample Cyp1metagenome_FD_92528 | JGI IMG/M metagenome (GOLD analysis project Ga0126342, IMG submission 92528) | Coral microbial communities from Lord Howe Island, Old Settlement Bay, Australia - Cyphastrea 1 metagenome | ecosystem: Host-associated > Invertebrates > Cnidaria > Coral ... | reverse complement strand
CTCAATCCCCCACTTTCACATCCAAAAGTTTGAATAAAGGCAAAACATGTTGCCATGGGTCAAAACTTGCTATGTTCGGTCGTGAATGGCACATGCCATTCCTGACTCCTGACCATACCTTTTTCCCTGCACATCAACTCCTATCGGCATAGGATTCCATATTCTGCAAGCATTCAGTAAGCTTAGCAAAGGGCCATAGGTTTGTTTAAGGGACAGTTTACGGTCAAATTTAAGCGTTTCCACCGATTTTCTAGAAATAAAACCAGACTATCCCATATTATCCCTTCATCATCCTTCATCCAATTCCGAAAGATTAGACAAGCCAACCTTCCAGACCTTCTGACCTTCTATGCCAATCTCTGCCGGGCAACGAGAGCAGCACTGCTAAAACTGCATACCTTGCCGGACAGAGGCAGATCCCTCTGCATCAAGATATCTATCATTTCTTCCTTCCACTCTTCATAAACAAACAACACCCTCAGGCCACATGTTTGTATAATACCTATAGAATCGCATATCAACGTGTCTATGTAATTATATACTTATAAACTGGATACACGCTATACATGCTACATGTCCACAAGCCGGCAAAGGAGCATGCTAGACCTCAGCTTCTTGTGCCTTTCCACATATTCTATGATATTTCCTGGCAGCATGTTGGAGCGGTTTTAAATATATGAACAATGCACCAGATCTAGATCATTTCCGAACGGGGCACAAAAAATGAATCTCTTTTTGAAGCTTTTTGCATGTTCGAAGTTCGACTGGAAGGTAATATAAAAATGAATGTAATACTATGATATCCTTTTTACTAAGGCCCCCAAAGTGGGCTTATCGAAGCATATCCCATATGGGCTTTCCTCCCAGCTTCGCCAGCGCAGAAACAAGTTGCAAGCGTTCCAAACCATGAACCGGCGAGATATTGGTGGTGGATGGTAAGAACCTGAGAATGGCAACAGCCCTAACTCCTGGCACCACCCAAAAATGTATGGGAAACCAACATGAAACCGTCCAACAAATACGTTTCCAACACTTGTCCAATAGCTGTTCAATCCTTTTCAATGGTTTCATATGGTTCAACTATGACTGGTTGGATATTGACAAAATGTTCCAGTTTCAGGAACTCCTGGCATCCCAAATGCGAGGTTTCCTGATATCTGATGGAAGCTGGAACCGTCAAACTTGGGGATCTGAAACGGCCTCTGGTTCTTTAACTTAGCTATGGAACATGGACGATTATTAGATGTTTTATGATCGATGATTTACCCACCATCTAAATCATCTAAAATGGTGATTTTCGACTGCTACGTTAAAATACATAAAATACACGAGAGAGAGTAATATGACCTAATTGCAGTAATCTGAAATAACATCCTGACAATAATGGGATTCCGGGATGTTGTCCTTACACATATATATATGTCTGAGTATAAAACTTGGGAATTCCCCCCATCGTCAGCTTTGATGATCCTGAACTGCCCCTACGTCCCCCCAACCTCGGTTATTATCTCATTTACGATCGGGTCGATTTGGGTCGTGCAGTGTGCCCCCCCAGATGTTTCTTGGTTTGGTTTCATCCATTCAACTGTATATACAACACAGTCTTGCAAGTTGCTCAAGAGTTTGGAGTCGTAAACCAGCAGGAACCTCAACATTGTAACACTAATCATTGATTGATCAGTTACATTTGGTTTTGCTAGATATTGGGATACCGGGATAACCAACAAATCACATTTTTTTTTGTCACAACCTGATGATCAACCATCAACATGTCAGTGTTTTCCATCGTTTTCCTCAAAAATTGCTGCATTTTTTCAGAAAACACATCTATTTAACCAGTCATTGAAAGGGATGCCTGGACGCATGGCAGTTCACGCACTCAACTCCACCAAGGAGCTGCGCGATTGCCCAATGGAAGGCATAAACGTATCTGAGCGCTTCGGCTGCACAGCCCGAAATCCGCACAAAACATCACAAAACTAAGTAAAATCAAACATGGCAAGGTTCAAGGATAGCCAAATTGATCTATACGTCATTTATACGTCTATATATATATAATTAAATATATACATATATACATATGCATTGTTTGCGAGAGACTTGTAGCATTTTGTTTCTCACTGGTAACAAAAATATATATATATATCACAGAACTATCTTGGGATTATTTTCCATTGAGTTCCAGGCTTCTGGCCTCGATTTGACGTGATTTGACAGTGGGTCCTAAGGTCCTCGACATCTGTGGCGTCCAAATCCAACTCAGATTTAGAACAGCCACATCCTAGCCTAAAACATAAAACATCTACAAGTAAGTCATCAAAGTACAATAGTCTGTTCTTTAAACTGTTCCACCTTAGACTTCCAAAGAGTGATCCAGGTAGCTTTGGGTGGTTCATTCATCATCAAACAAATTTTCTCCGGAGATGTGTTCAAGTCTCTCGGGCTGGTTACAATGTACTACCATATCTCAACAACCAACATATCTAATTATATCATATGATCATATATTGTAATAAATATCAAATTATATATGATCATAAATTCAACCACAACAACTTTTTCATCAACTAATCATCAGCACTAATTATACCGTACCAGGTCGCTGTTCGGAGAAGTCGACCTCTTGAAGCTGAAAGTCGGAGAGCCAGGTGCGGCCGGGGTAGTAGACACCTTAGATGACTCGGGGTCTAAGGGGCTGCACCCATGATATATTCTATAGAATATATATATATATACACACACAAACACCATATTCTACCCTAGACCGTCATAAACATTATAGTTATAATATTATACACCATATTTAATCATATAAACATCATATTCTAATATACACCATATTATAGTTATAATATGTTATAATCTTATTACATGTAAATCAACATAGCCACGCATCGGGGCATCACATTCTCAGCCGCGGATCATCTATGGATGACAACCCTGATCATTGCAGTCCAGCACTAGGCCCCTGCGGAAAAAATGATGGCATTTTGGGATTCAGTGGATATACGTGGATATTGGCTCATGAGCAAGTATGATAACCCAACTATCTTGCTATTTCTATTTATTTTTAACATCCTTGCTACCCCAGATCTTGAATGATCGGGGCATCCCACACCTTCTGTGGATCATGATGTTTCACTCCTATTCAATGGCCATTTCTCGGGGCACACCATGTTAATACATATGTAGTTATATATAGATATCCCATTAGGTCCTTAAATATGTCCCATAGCTGTACCCATGATACATCTTCCAGGTATTGGATTATATTCTGCTTTACCCTCTGGTAATTGAGCAGAACTATGGGAAATATTGGAAATTCAGCATGTTTATATCAATGGCAAATCATACTTTATCTTATCTATCCATCTATCCATCTATCTATCTCCGATATCTAGCTATCAATCTATCTATCCACAGTATCTATCTATCCTGGTTGGTGGTTGGCCTACCCCTCTGAAAAATATGACTTCGTCAGTTGGGATGGTGACATTCCCAATATATGGAAAAATAGAAGCCATGTTCCAAACCACCAACCAGATATCAATCTATCGATATACCATCTGGTTATGACTAACAGTTTGCCATGATGCCATGGAAAATCCACCCATTTTTCATAGGTAAACCATCTATAAATGGGCCATTTCCTATGGCTATGTTAAATAACCAGAGGGTATATCCCATTAAATCCCATTAAATCCCATTAAACCACCATTTTCATAGGTAAATCAGCTTGTTGCTATGCCACCGTCCAAGGCACCTAGAACAAGCCATCCAATCCTGGGCCGCGTGGAAACTCATCGAATAACTCATCGAATCTATCAGCCCTGGCAGGGTAAATCTGGGTAAGGGTAATGTAATAATTATGATACCCAGTAAAATACAATATACAGCTAATATACCATATTACAATTAGTATAATAACTATTAGTTAAGCAGTAAATAGCAAATATACTATCTCTCTCTCTCTCTCTCCATCGCCATCTTGTCATATTAGCTATAATACCCAGTAATAAGTATGATACAGCAATATACGGCATTACTATGGTGTTTTAAGCAACTATAGTTCCTAGGTTACACAGCAATATGTGCTATAAGTTGTAACGAACTGGCACATGGATGTTCATGGGGTCTATAAACCAACTTATAACGGGGGGGCACGGGGCACATTGAAATTACTCAACTTAATATGCATCATGTATCATATGTATAAATATTGATTATATTGTGTATAATTATATATATATATATACGAGGAGATCTTCAGCGCAAGCACCCATTGTTTGTTCATATCGAACCAAGGCCCCAACGGAGCTCCCTTTTCGAAGCATCCCAAACAGCGGGCATTCTCCAAGAAACGTGACGTAGTGATTGATCACCAGGATGATCATGATGCCCTTCATCATCTGCATGGCCATCCAAAAATAGACCCTGCAGCGGCGGAACGTGACGCATTCGTTGCGCGCAAGGCTAAAAGGCACATTGATGCGGATTGGCACATTGTTTCCACATAATCTTACATCATCAATATGTATATGTACAGTAAATTGTTTAGTGGGTATGATCTGGTATGGTGTATTCCCAACATTTCACAGCCCTATTGCCAAGACACGAAATGAAGCGTGTCAGTATGGAGACTAAAGTCTTTTGTACCCGGCTCAAGCGCAGCAAACCTCAGGTGGCCAGAGAACATCCATGGTGATTTGGTGATTTGGGGTGTAAATCTTGATGCATATCCTGGTTGGTGGTCGACCTACCCCTCTGAAAAATATGAAAGTCAGTTGAGATGATGACATTCAATATATGGAAAAATAAAAAATGTTCCAAACCACCAACCAGTATCACATACATGGAGGAAGGATATGGGTTTGAAGAGGAGAAGTGTTTAAAAAAGCGCTTAAAAACTCCTGGAGATTCTTCCGGAGCCAGCTTGGATGCAAACACGCTGCCTCCCTCGACGCTTCTCAGGTTCATCCTCTTGGCTCTGCTGTCCAGAAAACGCCCGGGAGTAGGCCGTCGCCACAGTTGAAGCGACCTCTCCCAATTATGTAAGTCCTCTTACTCACCAAAACGGCACATGTTTTCACATGTTTAAGCCAATCATATCATGCGATGAGCGCAGTTGCAGTTGTCATTTCCGAAAGCCAGGCTTTTGTTGGTTGCAAAAAAAGGACGCATTATATCTGGTTGGTGGTTGACCTACCCCTCTGAAAAATATGAAAGTGAGTTGGGATGATTATTCCCAATATATGGAAAATAATCAACATATTCCAAACCACCAACCAGATATAGATATTGGATTTCCACAATATCATTTGTTTATTTTGTTTGGATACACTCCCCGTGTTCATTGGCTCTTAGCTGTCCCCATCATCATGTCAATGTGGGTTTGCACAACAAAGGGGCACTCAAAACCCTACCATGGTTGATCATCATCCTCCCATGAATACATTGCATATCCATGTCTGTTGGTTGAAAAACCCATGGGCAATCTTCGCTCTGCAACATACATATCATTATTCTAGGTTTAGCTTTAGCTAGTGAGTAGGGCTCCAAGATTGCCTGTACACCTTGTTTCCAGGTTACCATCCAGTCTTAAAGAAAGGAGTCAGCTTCAGCGTGGTGTGTAGGGTAAATTTTGGTCATCTGACCAATCGCCCGTGATGGACCGGAGGATGGATATGTATCAAGGACGTCCCGAAGCATGATCTTCCCTTGATGAAACTGGACTTGTATGTCTGGACGGAAGCAAAAGGCCAAAAGGACCGGACTTGGTGCATTGGACAAATCCAATTCATGGTTTGGGTTGCTAAAGCTCCCATTGAAATCAGTTGGCGGCCCATTCGAACCAGAACATAAAATGTTCACCCCAGAGGAGTGTTGCAGTCTACCATAAGGTTTGTATGCCCTTTGAATGGTTCCACATTGAAACATCCACCGGAGACTCCAGACCGAAGGATAAATTCAATAGGTACCCAACTGAGCCTAGTGGCGATCCATTTGGCACCGGATTCGCGCCATTCATGGTGATAGGATAGTAACAAAATTGTAGGAAATAGGGAACATGATTCCGAACGAAGTAAATTTGGAGCGCATTTTCAGACACACCCATTTAACAGCAAACTACTATCTAAACTTTATAAACTATCCACCAGTTTGCCCAAGATTTTAAAGGGCAAATTGCTCAAAAATTCAATCGTTTAACCTTGTATAGCCACCATGGTCACCATTTTCTACTGCGAACCCCCCCAGTCGGTTTACGCACTGCCAAGGAACGAAAGAACCTGGAGGGATGCCCCGGAGTCACATGGCAACTTGGTGTCATGACGTCCCTCTATTTACAGCACCGCCAAAAAGCTAAAAACGATGGACAAGTAAATTCCCGCTAACTATCAGATGGTTGGGAAACTCATCTTAGTTGGACAAAAAAGCTCCCGATATCATAGGAAATCATCGAAGCTGTGAATAACCCTCGCTCCGAATAGCTCCCTCCTACCCACTGGATAGATCATATTTCAATACTGTCATATTCGGTGGCCATTTCAGATTACATTGACTTAATGAAAAAACAGTATCCCAAGGTATTACCATCATCATATCACTGGATAGATAATATCCCATTTTCATATTCCGTTGATATCGCTGACGTATCAATCCCATTAGCGAAAAAAAGTCCCAAGACTCAACCCCTTAAGACTTGTGGATATAATACATATAATACATCTATACATTGCCAAAACAAGGGCTATGAAGTTTACTTAGTCCCATAATATGTACCCTCCAGTAAATTAACAGTTCGACCCTGCCAGTCATCGGGGTCGGAAGATTCGTTTCCATTAAACATGGGTGATTTTCAGGGTCGAACCTGGTCATTTACCATTATATAATCACCACTAATCACCATTAATTATCATTATCAACCACTATCAACCACTATCAACCACTATCAACCACTATTAATCACTATTAATCACTATATTACCAGAGGAATTACCCATCCATCCCATTCCATCCCCCCACCGACCGCGACCTCAACAAGCGCAGCACGCGGATCAAGCGCACCGAGTTCAGCCCCGTGGTCGCCGAGCGGGCTTCGATAGCGGCTTCGGCCGAGAAAAGGCCTGGGGAACCATCAAGTGCCAAGTGCTGCCTGCCAGGGAAAACCATAGAAAAACCATAGGAAAACCTTAGAACACCATGGAAAACCATAGGACAATAATGACCTCACCCAGAAACATGGAAGGTTTCGTTGGATTTATAGCTGGTTGGCTTCATCTTGTACCCTCCGGATGGGGAAAAACATAAGAACATCATCCAAAGAATGAGGATAAAATTGGGACATAATGGGATAATATGAGATATAGCTTCCAGGATGTCCAAACGGGTGAGCACCCCTTAGCACGGGTGTCCATTAGGCATCCCTTAATTTTTAAGGTCCTGAACTACCAGAGAATGAGGTATTCATAGTAGTATGTGCATTTTTCTTTGATTTCCCCCGTTTGCTTCCAGAAATGCGTGTCATTTCGTGTCATTGCCGTGTCGTGTCGGTCAAAAGGGGTCACGATGGGTCACGAGTTTTTTTTAGAAATCAAGAAAAAAATGGTGTCATTGCGTGTCATTGCCGTGTCGTGTCGGTCGGAAGGGGGTGTCCAATAAGCAACCCTAAGGCAAACGGGTGTTCATAAGCACCCCTTAGAAACGTAACCCCTGCGCGTGTCATTTTGTGTTGATTTTGACTAGTTTGTTTAAAACTTGGGAACATGCATTTCTCCTCGCCAAAAATGAAGTCAGGTGCACTACAAATGCCACGCGGGTAGGATTGGAAGATTTCGGGTTGGAACTTATCATTTTCTAGTGTGCCATCTCCATGAACGCTGGGGGGTGTCCATTAGGCACCCCTTAAATCTCAATATTTGAAATTCATTAGGCACCCCTTTGAACGTGGTTGATAAGACTAACCGAGTTACTAGCCAACAATTAAACGTGGCTGGGAAATCCCCGAACTAAATGGAGGTTTAGTTCGCATGGCTGGGAAAATTGTGAATTTCACAGATTTCACTGATTTCACCAACGAAAATGGGGAAGAAATACTGTTTTGACCAACACAGATGTGGATTTAACCAAGAACACTGAGGCTTTAGGATGCTTTAGGCAGAAAGGGAATAAGTGCGGGATGACATCATACGAAATCAACAAAAACATCTACGAAAACATGAGGAACCATTGTTCTGATTTTCTTCTAGCTTTGTGTTGGTTTTATTAACGAAAAATAACGATTGCACCCAAAAATTGCCAGCAATGGATTCGTAAAGATATATGGAGGTTTCCTAAAATGGGGGTATACCATGGTATACCCCCAAATCATCCATTTTAATAGGATTTTCCATTGTAAACCGTCCATTTGGGGGTACCTTCATTTATGGAAAGCCCCTTTTTTCTACACTTCATGGTTTTTTTTCCCAACATATTTGGCCACCCAGGTGACATATGTAAAGGTCCAAGTCTCCAATATCCAAGCCTGATTCGGGAGACAAGGAGGGGGGCCAGAACCGGGGAGAAGGGGAACAGGGGTCCTGAGATGTGAAAAGAATGGGATGCGTGGAACATTTGATGGAATTCCAAAAAATGTAAGGGAACGACCATACGACGGAACCTTCACAATCCCATCCCCCCTAATATTAAACACCCCCCGGAAACCATGGTTTCTTTCATATAGGAATTTACACATATTTGGAACCATCTAGGAGGTGTTTCATATTGGGGAGATGGGATTACTTGATGGATCCTCATGGAATGTCCCCATGAGACAGTACATGGCTGAAACTCCTTAAGGATTGGAGGGACCACCCAAGAATCTGCGCAGGTTGTGCACCTCAGGTTTTTTTTTGTATTTTTATAACACCTTTGTGACTCAAAGTTGGTGCCCCCTTGTTATTAAAGTGCTTTATTAGCCGACCTAATTATACGCACAGACCCTGTGCGCCCGGACTGCAACATTGAGGATGCCCTGTTGTCGAACATGATAAAAGAAAGATGTCAGAATATACTGTGTATACGCAGTGTTTTCTGGTTTGGGATTCAGAGTTTCCAGGCTTTAGGGTTTTAGGGTTTAGAATTTAGGGTTTAGGGTTCGTCGCCTGCGACTTACCAAAAGACTGGCCCTGGGCAGGTATTTGAGCATGTCCAGGGATAATGTTTGAACACCGTTCGAACTTTCCGGCCAAAACATAAGGTCTTGCAATAACTATGCCCTCGGGTAAACAAACACAGCTATTGAAAATGACCACTTGTAGTTGATTTACCCATTAAAAATTGTGATTTTCCATAGTTATGTTAGTTTATCAGAGGGAGCTATAATCATCATGAACCCTAACCGAGATCAAAGCGCACTCAGCGGACTCTGGGGCCATGTGGCCTTTGTGGGGTTCTCTGTATATCTGGCGCCAGAATCTGTCCCAATAGCTCCCAAATCCGCCAGGCCTAGCAATAGCAAGTCCTTGGGGTGGGACTTGCAACTAAGGAGTCTGGTGATAGGCGCATCCTTGAGCTAAACTGGCTAAGTAGCTAAACAACACTTTCTGACATGTCTTTAGCCGCAAACCCTTGGCTGGTAGACTCGCCAGAGAAACATCCTGTGATGTGCTACAAAGGGGAGGGCAGTTCGGGGTCCAATGCACCCATGGTTGTACAGAATAATCAATAATTACCAGGTGGGATATGTACCCTGTAGCTATGGCTACCTATATATATATATATACAGATCAAGTATATACATTTAAATACACTAGCTACTGACTGATTAACTGGCGCTGCTCTGAAAAGTGCTTCTTCCGCTTTACTTGGTATGATTCGGTCGCATCACCAGAATAGCCGTGCTCGCCTCAAAACAAATCCCCCTGAGTCTCTTCCAGTTGGCCCGTTGGGCATGGACCAAGGGATGAAGATAAGTCTGAAGGTATGATGAAGGTATGAATAGTTATTTATAGTAATATTGACACATTTGCATAAAGATCAAAAAGTGATAAGTACAATATATGAATGCATATGTGCCTACACATGCATCTAGTAGTATATATCTATATACGTAATCTATGCAAATAAATACATACAAATACACATAGATATGTGATACGCCACGACCACAATGCGAGGCTTCTAGTCCCATCATAACATAGCGTGCCAAGGAGCCATGAACATCCAACCCTTCACATAGCGCAAAGCCACATTGGATGGCCTCTGGTTGAGGCTTGACGCGGGTCGCTAAACATCACATGTCAGAATTCAAGGCAACAATGGAACTGGGAAACAAACACCATGACCGTGACCCAAGAACTTTCATGTTTGGCAGCCTCGCCACTGGTGATTGAACCAACATATATTCAAACCGCCCACAGGTTGTGTTTCATGCAGGCACATCCTTGCATTTGGGTCTGGATAAACCATCCTGGAATATGATCCATGCCTTCCCATGTTTTATCCGCAGTTCATACCCGTTAAATCCCAATTCTGTGATCATTTTAAGTGGTTAAACGGTTAAACCACCATTTTTTCTGGACCAAGCCATGGACTTTGGAGCGCTGAGGGGCTTCAGGTCCACCGCGTTGGAGGTGTTGTCTGGAGCACTGATGAACTGCAGCAAAAAGTCCTGAGGTGTTGTCTGGGATGTAAACCTTCAAACATAAGTTAAAAGTTAAAATAAGGAATTCTTTGGTTTATATCCCAATAAATCTTCTAATTTCATACACCCGAAATTATCAAAAGGAAAAACCACTGGGCTGAAGCATCAACAAGTGATTTAAGCATCAAAAACATCAAAAACACGAGGGCATGTCAACCCAAGATTAAGAAACCCACACTTGATTTTCATACGCAGAACAAAATACTATTTCTACATCGTATTTTCGCGATTTTCAAGAGTCCTGCCTTAGCGTGGAATCCGTTCATATAGTAGGGGCCCACGCGAGGGAATCTCATCTTTTGAAGGGATTTCTGAACTAACTATGTTTGAAGCTATCTAATCTCCCACAATGAAAGGTCAATGAAACACGCACCTGGAACGGCTTGAAACCCAAGCTCCCACATAGCTATGGTGTGAACTCAGGCTCAGGCTTTGAAACCAACTCCATCCAATTCCAGAACACATAGACAGTTTTCAATGTTGTTGAGTCTCTCTCCATCTATTTCCACCACCCAAAAATGTTATTGTATCATCATGATGGACCATTGTATCCCATACATCCCCAAGTTTATCCCCCAGCATTATAGATTCCAAAAAAATATCCTAGTCCGTGGCTCACCACAAGTCGCCTGTCCCCCAAGCCAAGGGTCTATAACCCAATAGAAAAAGACCTGGAACAATTGGCATTGCGGTGAAATGGGAGGTCTTTCGGGACACCACTTTTTCTAATTTTTTTAAATCTGAAAATGGGTGGTTGCCCCTTTTGAATGTCTTACAGTATCTAAATCTGGAAATTATGAATTAGCATGAATCAAACCATTTCATGTCATAAAACCGATAATCAATCACCTCGAATGACTTACTATGAATGGATATAAGTTTAGTGTTTGGTAATCCTCCCAATGGTACAGTAGGTACACTGTACCTTTCTTAAATTGAAAACATGTTAGACATTTGTGGGAGGTTCCCCTCTAGACTAACTACCATTTGTGGTGAGACTGGCCGTTGCGATAGTTACAAATCACCTACATGTCATGGAATCCGCAGCGATTGGTGCAGTCATTCCAAGAACCCGCTACACCTTTTCAAAGAACTTTGCGATCAAAGAACCCCTGTTCGAGATCTGGTTAACAGGGAATTCATCTGCTAACATTTGTTTCGGGTTTGTGGGCTTACATAGATCACCGGACTGTGTCTATCTGTGTCTATCTGTGTTTATCTGTGTCTGCCAGCAACAAACGCAACAAACGCATTGGATTATGTGACCCACTTCAAAGAACACAGCCAAGTGTAGATGTGCAATGCCTCGGAAAGGTTCGAATATAGGTACCTTTTGGTATTCCAATCTGGCGATGGACAACAAATCTCCGGTGGAATTTTCGAGGGGATGATTCGGGATGATCTTTAATGGGTAGACCCGCAAGTAAACCATCACTGATGGTGCATCATTACTGACTATACCCCTATACCCCTATAAGATCCTACATGTGGGATGATGTAAAAATGAGCTCCAGTCAGAGTTGGTGAATGGCTTATCGTTACCGGATGGTTTCATGGCATTGGGTCTGCCACATATTCTCAGGCCTTAGGGCCTTGATCCAAACCATACGAGTTGCAAAAGTCACCAAACTGCCATTTACAAAAAATTGACCAAGTGCAGGATTTGAGCTCCGGAGAAGATAACCTTGGAGCTCCGGAGAGCCAGTTTATATCCTTGTTAAATTATGTAAATTATCCCGGAAAGCGACCCCACACAGTCTGGGGGGAGTAACCGGATAATGCATGATCATGTTGATGATGATGATGATGTTAACTACTGTGGATGATGGTGGTAATTAATGTTGATGATGATGCTGATGATGATGGTGATGTTGATGATGATGGTGATGATGATGATAATGGCGATGGTGAGGCTGATAATGGTGGTGATGAGGTTGATGAGGATGATGATGATGATGATGATGATGATGACGGTGATGGTGATGGTGATGGTGATGGTGATGCTGCTGATGATGATGATGGTGATGATGATGATGATGAGGAAGATGATGAGAGGAAGATGATGCTGTTGATGTTGAGGAGGAGGAAGATGATGATAATGAGGAGGAGGAGGAGGAGGATGTTGAGGAGGAAGACCGGGCCCAAGACCGAGAAGCACACTTCGTGCGAGCCTGCGCAGTCGAAATGCAGACGGACATTGCACAAGAGCCATTTGGTATGGAAAATTACAGGACACCTCCGGCGACATCGTTTTGTGCGAGCCTGCGCAGTCGAAATGCTCATGGACAAAGTACAACAGCCATTTTGTATGGAAATGTACAGGAAAAACGATCGGGGACACCTCCGGGGCATCGTTTTGTGCGAGCCTGCGCAGTGGAAATGCACATGGACATGTCACAAGAGGATTTTTTTTCGGTAATTTACAGGGACATTGCTGAACGCTTCCGATACCACCTCGATTGAACACCGGGCCTTAACACCTACCGTAAGAACCTCTCAGTATGGACACAGTGTTTGGGGAATTAAAAAAACTAATGCATTTCTACATGGCCAATTTGGATATCCAGCATATTCTCTCTCTTTTTTATGTATAAGTATAGATGTTGCTAGCTGGTATGGATATATCATATAGAAGATATTATTAGCCGGCTGCCTTACTATACCACCATCAAAATGATGCAAAATGGCAACTCACTGACCCGTACAAGATGCGTTTGACACGTTTGACAGGAAGGGCCTCTCCTGGTTCCCAACACCCCAAATGACCCGCCTTGTGGCTGTGATTCATCTATGATTCGAGCAACCCTGTTCCAAATTTGGGCTATAACCCCATCAAATACATATATATATATATATATGTGTATATCCCTGATAAATCCGTCCGTTAGCCTGGTTGGATGCTATAGACCAGCAGAAAACCAACAGATTTTGCGGTTCCCAGCAGTTCCCTGCAGCAAAGTGTCTAAGACTGTGGCCACCTGCAACACTTCCTGGAAGCAGGAAGTGGACCACTTCCAAATCCATGCGTTTCGATATATATATACACACATATGCAATGCAACAATATAATTATACACATATACCTACATATGAAACTATACATATATGCATAAATGCATATATCACATTATAGCACGAGCACATGAGTGACCACAAGTGCGTACATAAATAAACACACACGCGTATGTATATATATATATATATATACACTAATCATGATCATGTTGGCATATATAGATATAAAAGTTATATAGTAATTAAATACCCTCTGGTAAACTAACATAACTATGGAAAATCACCATTCTTAATGGGTAAATCCACTAAAATGCCATTTTCAATAGCTATGTTAAATTACCAGAGGGTAATGTCAACCCTGGATTAATAAACCCACAGCTGTTTCATTGCGATGCTACCAATCATACTGTCACTGGGCTCAGGTCACCAATGCCATGGGACCATCATTCCTTTCGTAGGGCACAACCATCATTCTGACCAACGAAGGATTATATATATATATATATAATCATCCTGCAGTAGTAGTAGAACTCTTGCGGTATTTTTCAACAATAATCTCATTTTATTGAAGATGGTTGAAATTGTCGCATTCTATCTACTCCAGGATGATTATATATAATATATGTATATATATATAATATATTGAAGCTAAGTAGCCGAAATATGTCTAAATCTATGGTCCCCTTCATGTTCTTAATGGCAGCAACGTCTGTTCCTCAATATTGGTTTGTCTGATAGGCCACCCCATTCCATCGAATGGTTGATCATTATTTCCCCCCAATTGGGCAACATAACCATACCCCCAAAAAATGACCTGGGGGGGTTGGGTGTCCCTATTTTGTAGAGCCAAATCTTACTTTTGGGCCCCCAGACCTCTACAGAATGAGGAACCTGCCACAAATCTAGCAAGGGGTTTTCTCTACAAAATCAGGGTGCCCAACTTGGTGCACCTTTGTGATTTTCACAACCACTGGCCTCTACAAAATGGGAAGCCTGGCATGAGCAAACATTTAAGCAGAATTACTACTTGGAAGAAAGAAAACCGTTCAAAATACAAAGATCCATTTTGATGTGAAAGAACCTTGGTCTCCGCGTCTCACCTGAAATTTTTGAAATTTACAAAAATCCATTTTGTAGAGGCAATTTCTGTTCCACATTCCAGATTTTGTAAAATCAATATATTTTTTTTTACTCCTGCCTTGCGCGTAAATGACCAAAAGCAACAGGAAAATTAGAAGCGCGCGTTGGCGCCATCACCAGGAAGCCTTTGAAATTTGGTGTGTTTTGAAGCAACTGTTTGAGTC
>Ga0126342_10007714_pt1 | contig 19256 bp, 17 predicted proteins | sample Cyp1metagenome_FD_92528 | JGI IMG/M metagenome (GOLD analysis project Ga0126342, IMG submission 92528) | Coral microbial communities from Lord Howe Island, Old Settlement Bay, Australia - Cyphastrea 1 metagenome | ecosystem: Host-associated > Invertebrates > Cnidaria > Coral ... | reverse complement strand
GCAAAAAAAACAAAAAAAGGAATAGAAGCAAAGAAGCAGAGAAGCACTGCAGGAGGCAATAGAGTAAGCAGGAAGAAATCAAAAAAAAATTCCCTAAACTAAAAAAAAAAAATCCCTAAATAAATGGCCCTCCGAAAAAATCTCCCAACAGGGGGACGAGCAGCTCACGAGCAGCTCACCCTATTGGCCTCGCCGGCGTGCTTGGCTAAGACCGTGCGGTCCGGGTTGCCTGGCCAGATCAATGATGGTCGACGTTTTGCCCATCATTTGATGGTACTTCGGGATGGTTTATGGAATTTTTGCTGTACAACTGTACAACATGATAAATAATTATGTAAATGTGTATATATATAATATCCGGAGTGTACATGGATCCTATATCCGGAAATAGATTTTGTTATGGCCATCATTTTTTTAGCGGGATGGATTGGGGGTGCAGTTCCACTAATTTTAATGGTCGCTACATGGGCATGTCCTACAGTAACTTTTGTGCGTAATTTTACCATGGTTATACCATGAAAAAAAACACAACTGCACCCCTATGTATATGGTTTATATGGTTTAATACCTCCATGAATCCGTTTACAACTGGACTCCCATCAAAAGGGGAACTTCACCAAGAGGTTTCATGCCACCTCACAACTCGTGCACTTAATTCACGTGTCATGGTCTACAAATCTATTCTGGTTGGTGGCTGACCTACCCCTCTGAAAAATATGAGTTCGTCAGTTGGGATGATGAAATTCCCGATATATGGAAAAATAAAAAAATGATCCACACCACCAACCAGTATTGCAACATGGTCATTTTATGTCATTTGTGAGTTTCCTCCAAAAAATGTATCAATCATCCTTAAGTTTGGTTGGCTGTTCCCCATGTCTGTTCAGAGATCAGATGTTTGGTCATAAAATCCTGGCATGTTTGATGGTTATCTCTTCATTGTGCCCAGTACAATCACCAAAAAAATGTTGGTAACATCCTTATTTTCTTGGTCATAAGCCCCTTCTTTGTTACCTCACTGTCTGCTTAGTGCGTAACCCGCATGTTTTGTGAGGCGTGTACCCTCTGGTGATCTAACATAGCTGTAGAAAGTCAAAATCTTTAATAGGTAAGTCATCTCTATAAATATGCAATTTTACCATAATTTGGTGGCATCAACAATCCCCAATCGAAGGCTTATTACGCCTATAAAGGTTTTACCACATGTTTGATTTGATGCTTAACTTTCCATATTTTGTTTGTTCAACAGTTAAACCCACTTTCTTGGAAAAAACACATATGACTTTCTATGATTGTTACGAAAATCCTATTAAATCCTTACAAATCCCGATTGTGTCCTATCTTTTCTTAGGGAAAATCACATAAATCCAGCCTATCCACCCGGGTTTTTCCCCCCCGTTCTCCGAGAACAGCATCGCCTTCAGGGCAGAGTGATGCCGCCTTGGCCATGCGATCTGCTGCTTGACGATAGACCGACATGGCCTCGACGAGGCAACGAGGCAAAGTATTGAAGGTTTGTTAGTTCTAATGGGTCTAATGGGTAAGGAATTTGATATATAATATAATATATATAATATCCTTATATAATAGGATTATCCCACTAGGATATACATATATGTTTGTTATAATATACATATCTGGATTTATATAGGATTTAATAGGGTTTGGATTGGATTGGGATATACCCTCTAGTAAACTTATGGCAGGTATAAATAATGGCTGGTATTATTGTTTTATCACTATTGAGTATCAGTTTGATGTAATGGCTGGTTTCATCAGTATCTGACATAGTCTTATGTAGAACTGCCATACCTTCAATCTACCATCTATGGATATGTGTTACGATGGTGGATTGAACGGCAGCCATGGCAGTTTCAAATAAAATATACTAAAACTACAGATGGTGGTTGCTTGCCACAAATTCACATAAACTGCTTTGATTTGTGGTGAATCATTTTTTAATAAAAATAACCAATAGATACTGATAATATAGACAGTGATGAAAAAATATTGAAAATTAACAAAAAAAAGGTGTGTTCGTTTATAATATGAACGGCAGTCAAAATTACTTACTACTCGCAATGGACACGGCCAAAGCGGGTGGTCCCCTATCGGGTGTGAAGGTTTGTACTTCCATGCTATGTGAAAATAAATAAGGTATCGGTAAGTGGGTGGTCCCCTATCGGTTGTGGAGGCTTTCACGCAAATTTGAACATCCCAAGTCCACTTCCTACTACTTTAGTCTTCCGCTTATTTTGTCGGGTACTCATATGTGTTTCATTTATACATTGCTGATGACCCCGAAAAATGCGTTACTGCTATTTTAGTAGGATTTTGCTCTTTTGATGCTCTTTCGCTTCTGAGGGTTGCTATGTCATATTCATGGGGAAAGCCGGGAAAACTGCTAATTGATTTTCACATCGAAATGGCAAAAGGCAAAAGCACCATCCGTTCCAGGAACATATCGAACTAATTAGTTAGTTAGATGGGGTAACGCAAACCAACTTCTACATTAAGGGACGGGCCGAGTTGTGGATGGTTCACACCTCCCATTTCTGGTGCATTATTTAATTATTTGGCTTATCACATTACCCAGTGTAGACACCCGTGTTTTCTTCGTTAAACCTCAAATTATATACCCAACAAACGATGAATTGAAACTCCCCCAGTTATGCTGCAAAGGTCATGAACCGCGGCCACGGTTCCTGGCCCGCACACGCAGGTACGGGACATAAACCCGAGTATGGGATACTATGGGTTGGTCAAACTATGGGATACCAGTACAATCCAGCTAGTATTGATAGTACATCCCAATGTTAGCCCCCAATTACTCACCAAAAAGTTGCTATGTATCCATTACACTCCTATTCATATCCCGTCAAATTCCCATGGTTGATGGTTACTGGTTAAACTATATATTCTGAAATCCCCTTTTTTATGGTTAGTATCCCCAAATCAAATCCCTATGTTTTTAAAAAATGTGAATATCCAACATTACAGTATATCTATCATCCCTATCATCCCAAACAAAATCCTATGAAAATATCCTTAATATCCTGAATATCCCTATTCATGTGCTTAAAACAATCATAAACCATCCACCAAATCACTATAGGTGGTATAAAACCATTCCCAAATGGCTAGTCTATTATTGTTTTAACCACATTAATACCATTAATATCTGGTTATTTGTTACATAGCCATGGAAAATCACCATTTCAAGAACGGTAAACCATCTATTTCAATGGGCCATCTATACCGTGGCTATGTAACAGTCATAACCAGAGGCTAAATCCCATTAAATCCCATGATTTATCACCATAAAACCTACTAAATCATAGTACCCTCTGGTAATTTAACATAGCTATTGAAAATGGCCATTTATAGTGGATTTTCCCATTAAAATGGTGATTTTCCATAGTTACGTTAGTTTACCAGAGGGTCATATCCCTGTTCTCCCTGTTTTTCATGGTTATCCCTGCCCTGGTTTGATTCTGTTCATCGCCTGCTCCGCATCTCCAGCGCGATCCAACTCGATGGCGGTGCGTTCGATCTCCGAAGCCTCAAAAAACGGAGGGATCCGTAGAAGCTATGAGATATACTACCAATATCTATATAATTATGTGATTATATGATTATATATGGTAAATATATATATATGAGTATATATGGTAAATATATCTATCTATATATATATTAAACTAATATATGTATATCTCATAACTAGATATCATATATATATAACAGGACCATGTATTATAACAGGATCATGTAATAAACATATAACAGGACTATGAAACTAATTATAACAGGGTTATGGAACTAGTTACTAGTTATATAACAGGGAATGGGTATATATCATAACTAGATATAATAAACATATATATATATATATATGGTATTTTTTAGAATTTCTGATCTCTACTAGTTAGTCAGACGTATAACTAGAGATATCATGATAAATGAGAATAGGGGATATATTAGTCAACTATCTTGGAATAGATAGATCCACAAGGTAGGCCTTGTAGCTATGGTTGTTGATTCAGAAACCACATGAATACTATAGGTACCCTCTGGTTATGACTAACAGTTCGCCATGGAAAATCCCTGAACTAAATGGAGGTATCTAGCTGGGAAAATCATCTATTTCTATGGGCCATCTATACCATGGCTATGTTAAATAACCAGAGGGTAGTTCTATTCCCCACAAAGCCCATTTTTTAAGCAAGTTTTGAGTCAACTCCAAATTTTCGGGGGTCTCAGCTTGTAGGGAATGGGATATAGTTGTAGATGATTGGAGATGATGGTTTTTTTTGAATAATAGATATATGTCAAGATATTTTTTAACTCTGGTCACTACTATTTTTACTCTTTATCTGCCAGGTCAACATGGTGTTATCCATAACAATTTGCTTGTTTTTTGCCTATGACAATTTGGGAAAGCCATGGAAATGGACGGATTCCTGTGGGAAAAATGGTGGAAATCGGCCAGGCATGTTGTGACGATAATATTGGCAGCTGGCTGGTAGAAAATTGCCATCTACAAACTAGAGCTGTGATCTGGTGTGGTTGTTGATCACCAGGTCATTATTCATCAAGTATGCTGCATTTTTTTAATACAGGCACAAGATTCTTCACAATGGTTCAGAATCCAGTTGCTGCTTTAGCATACTTCATGAACCAGTTCTGACCATTCACACGATTTCATGCCGGCCAACCCCAACCAACGACTGGAAATCGTTCCGCGTCACACAGTCATTACCTTTTTCTATATTTTTGGGGCAACAAAACTTCAAGCTTCATCAGATATCAACACATATTGAGGACAAACTATAAATAGTATCGCAATTTATATTTATACCATCTAACATTGCTTATATTTTGGGGGCAACAAACTTGGAGTTGCTCTTGAAACCAAGAAAACAATAACAATATATAATGGATTCCCCCAAGTAGTGACGTAGTGGATTTCCCATTGGGAAAATGAAAAACATCTTCAGCAAATCAAGGTAAATGAATGCTTATGAAAATTGTTGCAATTGGTTGGATGTGCATCCCCGTTAGCAAATGGTTTTTAAGCCCTATATATTATCTGGAGATATTCCAAGTTTAACTGGGATATGTATCCCCCAAACATCCGGACGTGATGCCTCCGCGGCAACTTCGGCAAAGGCGGCACACAAGACCCGTTGGTCCTGGAAGTTGACAGGCACTGAAAAATGGTGCAACGGGACTGGAGTCATACCCAAATAACTGGGATCACCTGCGAATTCGGGGCTTCACCAAATTTATCAACTGGTAAGCATAGTTAAAGAAAATTGCTCATTTATAGATGAGTTACCTATAGTTACCTATATAAAATGGTGCTCTTCAATAGCTATGTTAAATTGCCATGTCGGGTTTTTCGCCAGTTCTGGGACGATCATCGAAGTGGAGATAGAGATTGATCGTCCAAGCTTGGGTTTTTTGGGGATAAAACAAGGTGTAAAGATACCCGGCCTGGTAAACATACAAAAAGCTATTGAAAATGGTGATTTAGTTCGTGGATTTACCCATTGATAGCATGGTGATTTTCCATAGTTTTTTGTAAACGTTCTCCAGAGGGTAAGGTTCGAGAAAGAATACACCAAATCTGGAAAATACAAACGAGAAGGAAGGATATATGCCCAAAGCCTTTCCGAGTTTTGCTCATTGTGGCTGATTATTTCTTTTGGCTCTGTCTGATAATGTGAGATACCCCAATTTCTGGCCGTTATAATGGGAAAGAAGCAATGAAAAAAGCGTGTTGGGTTTTGGGGCGCTTCCCAACCCAACGTGTTCAGTATTCATTGATTGTGGATATAAGATACAATTGTATTACTGTATACATATGTATATATATATATATACACATATTCCATGATATGTAATATATATATACTATACTCATTACATCCCTGTTTTGATGATATACATGAAATATATTGATATCCACCATCAAAAGCCCATGTTCAGCCGGCTCTCCCATGCCAATCCTCAGCATCTGCGCCCGAGGTAATCTGCGATGGTCGAGACGGATGCAGTGAAGTTGGACTTCATTGTGGGGGGACCCCAAAACAAAGTTATCATCCTGGCTTTTGTTGGGTAAATGCAGGATGTTTCCTGGTATAATCATGGTTAATATGTTAATAGTGATTAAGAATGGATATTTCATGGATATTTCTTGGTCAATAATCCCATCCTCCTATATCCTCCTACTAAACACCCCCTAGAAAAATATGGTTCAGCAGGGGATTTACCAACAAAAGGGATATAGTTGGGATAATTCTTGGGATAATTCTTGGTGTCGTGGATATAGATTGGGATGATTCATGTGGAATGAAATGTGGATAATAGGATTTAAGCAACAATTATTGGGGGGAGAAATTATGGATGTTTTCATGGGAGTTACTCTCGTCATGAAACGTGGGAAACTTTCATGGCCTAGCCATCGAGGTTTACGGCTACCAGAGGCTACTTTTCTTCATCGATTTCGAACCTCGGAAGTTTCAAGATTGGAGCCACGTTTGATGGCATCTGAACAACTCTGTGGTGATGAGACGAAAAGCATTTGAACCGCACTCTTGAATCAGACTGGTAGACCCAACAATAGACTTCCAATGTTTCATGGTGAATTCCCAGCCATTTCAGGATTTTCAGGACAGAATGGTGATGGCTTATGGCATTCTTCGGGGACAGTTGGGGGCCCACATCCCAGCTTCTGGAGATTACAATTCCCATGGTTATACCATGTTATAGCCAGCAAAATAACCCCCGTTTAGGCCTAAAGCCTCAAGATCCTTAAGCTGGGGTTTGTCTGAAAATATGGGGCACTACCAATTGAACAATGAATCATCATGACTATTATCCCTATTCAATGTCTATATGGCGATATAGGTATATGAGTCAAGTCATTTAAATATGACTTGGGTACCCCAACTATTACAATGTTAATATATATATATATATAGAGATATATCAAATCTATCCGACTATATATGTAGGTAATCATTTAGATTGCCATTTAACTACCCTCTGGTAATTTAACATAGCTATTGAACATGGCCATCAAAATAGTGAGTTTTCCGCATTAAAATGGTGATTTTCCATAGTTTTTTGTATGTTTACCAGATGGTATATTAATGATCTAACCCAAAAAAAAACAAAAAAAACCTCCCAGCTTCTGGGTCAAAAACATCCCCCAGCCGGGCGGCCCCGGGGCTCGGCCTGTGTCACCTGAGGCACGGAAAGGCTGGCGACGGTGCCAAGATCCTTTCGGAGAATGGGAATTCCTAGGTGATTTCACCAAGAATGGAAATGTAAGAATTACCATCTGGTAAATTAACATAGACCCTGGCAGAAAACGGGGTTGGAAGACTAGTTTCCATTACAAAATTGGTGATTTTCAGGGTCCAACTGTTTATTTACCGGATGGTACCTGATTTTTGAAGATTTTTGATAGCTCAGGACTCAGGACTAGTCGGCTAAGGTTACAAGCTTTTCACGATGGTTTCTGGTAGATCTATGGGGGGGCACCCTCCTGGGTAACACATCCTTCGTGTGCCCCATGTTCAAGGCCCCTTACATGAGAATTATATCAGCTGAATTGAGCAACTTTCTTAGTTCTCAGTTGTTGTGATTTTTTCTAACTGTTCATCAGAGATTTTCCAGAAGTTTTGATGATTTATCCATGGCTCCGGCGTTGTTTGATCTCTGACCCTTTGTGATTTTTGGTGCTTTGAAACCGAAAAAGTTCGGTCCTCATTTGCGCCCGAGGTGATCTCGTCGGGACGGATGGGAGGAGAGAAAAACCATATCTTTTACTCTCGTGATACAGGAAACATCTGGATATCATATCTGGTTGGTGGTGCAATAACCATCTTGAAAAATATGCTCGTCAATGGGAAGGATGACATCCCATATATGATGGAAAATAAAAAATGTTCCAAACCACCAACGAGATATGATAGCCTAAAAAATCCATGGTTTTCCCAGGAAAATAGTCTAGAAATTCTTGATTTGCCACATCTATATATATACGAGTTTACCTCTGGGGTAGGTTATGACACTTCATGGTCAAAACATGAAACCCTGTAGGACTGCTGTGGAGTCACTACATGGTAAATAAGTGTAATTATACGTGTATATATAATATTGAACATGGCCATTGATAGTGGATTTACCATGATTTACCCATTAACAGCATGGTGGATCTTTCCATAGTTATGGCTACTATATATATATATACGGCTGATTCAACACCCAGACTTGGACTACACGAAATATCGACTTGCGCTACAGCTACAACCATGAACTTCGGCCATAAAAGCCATGGATCTTGACAGTTGACATTAGATGTGCATCGCAGCTGTGGGGATGCATGGTACAACATCGATCAACGTGGTACAATCCAAAGTTCTATGGCATATACCCCAGCACTAGCCTCTGATAAACTAACATAGCTATTGAAAATGGTCGTTTAGTTCGTTGATTTACCCATGACAAGTGGTGATGTTCCATAGTAGTTTTTGGTATGTTTACCAAAGGGTAGCAATATGTGTGGCTTACAAACTACTTGGGCGCCTGCGTCACACTGTCCGGCGGCGGTTCGCGTTCAAACATGCCCGGCAGATGCAGTTTGGAAAAGTGTGCTGTGCAATGAACCCTTGACTGTAGCCCAAGGTAAGACTTGCATGATGTTCCAGAAATATCCATGCTGAGTGATAAAAACATCTACAGATCAGTGGATGATTCAGAATCATTATAATTGTAATCGTAATATACGATATCATACTACAATATACTACATATACAACAAAAAAAAAAACTGATCATGTCTATACAAGCCATCTTCATATTATTGGGTCAAGTCTTGTTGCAATGTTTCAGCATGTGCCGTGGCCGCATGCCGTGGCAACCTGGAGGTCCCGGGACAAAAAAAACTCCATAGATGAATCAACACCTTTAAAAAATCAGAGAAAAGCTATGAAATTCTGTGAAATTGTGTGATTTTTTGTTTTCTGAGGCTTCTGTTGACTTCCATCAGGTAAACTTGAGCAAAAGCTTTCGAGGCGTTTTCGTGAGTCTCAGATCATCTTCAGCTGAGCAAAACAAAACTTGGAACAGCGATTCCATCATTTCACCATATCCAGGATAGGCACTATAAATATATATATATTCCATTTGTTCGCCATATCCATCATAGGTTTCCTATCCATGTTGAAAAAGAACCCAACCCTTAGAACACCCGCTGGCGGATCCAGCAATCCAGCATTCGTTTGATGGCTGGGAGTTTCGGGTGTGCTTCAAGGGATCAACTCCCATGGTTCGAAACAGAAATTCATTCCTGCGAAGTTTTCATGACAATCCTATGAAAAAAGTCCGCAAAAATCTACGAATGGCTGATTTTAGAAAAGGGGTAGTTGGGGCTGAAAAGTGATTTTTATAGATCTCAGTGTTGATCTCTGGCGTGTCCACTAGCGAAACAACAGAGTCAACATGAATCCAGGGTTGATTCACCATTTCTAGTATGCCATTAAACATATAGTAAACCTCAAAAAGATTGAACAGTAAAATACCCTACCTACAATCTACCTATTATATAAAATAGTGGTAAATGTGATGTTCAACTATGGACAAAAACTGTATATCTACGGCAGTAGTTCAGTGGTAAATAACCACACAATAGTGTAAAATAGGGTGGTAAATTACCTGCCCTTTAATGGGGGTTTTATTTGAATGGGGGATCCCCCCAAGTCACCATGTGTTACAATACTAGACTGGTCTAACTTTAAATGATTTGGGGTACTCCCATTTCAGGAACCTCCAACTCAACATAGCAGCTGAAAATTAGTTTTTTTAGAGGAGAGAGTAAGTAGTCTTCCAACCCCTTTCCTTGCAGGGTCTATGTTAGTTGGGTGGATGGTAATGAAATTGACATCATTAGGGAAAGTATATATATATAACTCAAACATACTCAAACTGTGTTGTATCTTGTAGGTTGACGCAACATGTTACTGTCCTGTTTTTACAGCATTCTATTACCCACCAAATTTTCAACCTTTCCATCCCGCCTTCAAAGCTTTCGCGTCCACTTGTGGTGACTTGCCGAAACCCAGCTGTCCAAAGACCTCAAATGATGGCCTTTTTGGTGAAAAAACGTATGGGAAAATGATTAAAAAACCATGATATCTTGGGAAAGATGTGAAAGTCACAGCTTAGTTAGTTTGTTAGTTAGTTAGATAGTTAGTTAGTTAGTTAATCTACTTATTTAATTAGTTAATTTACTTGATTAACTTTGTTAATTGGTGAACTGGTGATCTGTGGATTCTTATCATCCCATTGCTTGCTGCGTTACGACCAGCCGGAACGTAACAAACTGGGATGACCCACGAATAAAAAGCTAGTGAGCCGACGAACATAAAAAGCTCGTTAACTTGGGTTTATATAGTTACTATGGCTTGTAAAGTTTCTAAAGCAACCTAGGACTAGGGGTGGCCTCCTTCCTTTAGTATCAGAAATTTGCCACAAAACCATCCCAACAACCAAGGGTCTCCAATATTCAAACCTGGTCATGGGGAATCTTTTATTGTACTTATCCCAAAAAATGATCCAGAATCATTCCACTCTTCTCCGATATACCCTCTGGTAAACGAACGTAACTATGGAAAATCACCATTTTGAATGAGTAAATCCACTATAAATGGCCATTTTCAATAGCTATGTTAGTTTACCAGAGGGTAAATTCATATTCTCCTATCCATATCCAGGATAGACACTCTATATATATATATATATGTATTCATATATTATCATAGATTCTCCTATTGATATCCATATTAATATCCTATTCATATTCTCCTGTCATATATCTGGGTAAATTATAATATTTCGCTAATCCGAATAGTTCGGCCATTTGGGGATGGTTTCCCTAAAATAAACCATGATTCCAGGGTTCTGGAGAACAGTGAGGTCGTTATAATTTACCCGGATATATAATATGGTTGATTGTTGATTATTGGTGGCTATATATTGTTCCATTATACTACCATTATCCCATAGTATGGTTGGTTTACACTTTCTGAGAAGGTACTATATATAACCCTCAATCAGAATATACATACCTATGATATGCTATATAATAACCCTCCTATTGATATCCATATAATTTACCCAGATCGTATCGTACCCAAAACCCCTTGGCACTGGGTGGATCCCACAGACCGAACCCGAAACCAACCCCGCCTGCGAGAGGGCAGAGCCGCCAAGCACCGGCCTTTGCGGACGAAAAAAAGTGGGGCCCCGTTGACGAAAGCGGAAGTTGGGGGCCACATAACTCTAGTAACCATGGTTTGTGGTATTGAAAAAACTGTGGTAACTTTGGTATTCATGGGACTCTTAAAGCAACTTAGAATTGCAGAGGGCCATATTGGAATGTAAGATATGGGTATGGATCAAAGCCCTGTACCGTGCACCAAAATATCTGGAGCTAAGGGTTGACCCTCCAAAGACGTGTCACAATTGCTTTTGATCCATAGCCCATGGGAATGAATGGCATTTATTTAATGGGCTGTTATAAAAAAAAACGGCTTCAGGGGGCACCTTATTTAATGCTGTCTGGAAATGGGTTGATTTTTCCCGGTTTTTTCTGGCCAGTTCTTTTGCGAAAATCCATGGGTTTTCCCCTCTGGATGCTAGCAACGTGATCCATCCTGAAAAAGAGATGCTATGAGATCCGACAAAATCATACAAAATCACCATTGGAATTGGGAACCTGTTGGGATCCGACAAAATAAAAAAAAATACTGTTCCGACAACTTCAAAGATTCACAAAAAGTGAAGGAATTCGGCCTTTCTGAATTCCTTTGAAAACATGGCTAACGAATCATCGAACTCCAAAGTGCGACAAGCAGGCTTCGATTCTTCGATCATCCGTCCATATCCATCCTGTTGGTACCAACCGGTACATTCCCTCCGAAGGCATCAAGAAGCCCACAGGTTTTTGCAGGTTTCACTGGATTGGTTTAAGGGAAAATCTGAACCGGAAACCTATGGGTTTTTACCATCAAATTGGTTGGGCTTTCCGGTTAAAATTTTCCCATCATCCAATTCTATGAATGTTTCAATTCTGTGTATGTCGCTAAGATCACTGGTGCTGAAAGCGAAAGTGTTGAACCTATTGGAACCTCCGAACCTGGAAAGTCTGCCTCAGGTGGATGGTCCGGTACAAGGTGACTGTAAAAAACGCGGCCAGCCATACAGAATTGAATTGGCTAGATGTTGATGATGTTGATGATGTTGACAGAATGGTTTTGACATCTAACCATCCAATTCTGTCAGCAAATGTTCAACACAAGCTTACCATTGGTCTGTCTGACCGTCTGTCTTCAAGAGGGTTCGATGTATTTCCTTCATGAACACAACCTTTTGCAGGGGGTTACCCTCTGGTTATTTAACATAGCCATGGAAAATGGCCCATTTATAGATGGTTTACCTATTAAAAAATGTGAATTTCCATGGCTATGTTAAATAACCAGATGGTAACTGAAATTCCTGTGGGTAGTAGTTAATTACCTTCCTAGTTTAGCAAACTACCTCTTCTTTGAAGGCCTTAACCTTTCCTCCATGATCATACCACCTTTTCCAATGATGTGAAACAACCCTTAAGCGGTTGCAAAGCCAAGAAAATGTAGCTCCAACTAGCTCCCTATAGTTTTGTTGTTAAAATTCACCCAGATTATTCCCATTGGATCTCTAGAAATATCCTCATTGTACCACCACCACTGTTCTTGGTGAAAAATCACCATTTTTTGCTCCGGAAATTCGCTCGTGAAATCCCCATGGTTTTCTGAGGATTTCATCCTCCAAACCACATTTCTGCGCCTCAGATGGTCCGGCTTTGGATTTCGCCAGGTCACGGTCCAGCGCCCAGGTCCACGAAGAGCAGGACGCCGTCGCCGTGGGTCTTCAGATCTGGCGTGGCCTGACGATGGCGACGGGAAAAATGGTAGGTTGATCCTCTGGTAATCTAACATGGGGTACTTAATGGGATTTTATGGGAGTTTATGGTGACCTAATGGGATTTAATGGGATCTAATGGATATTTTCCCACTGGTATTTCAACATAACGAACTGGAAAATCACCATGTTATAGCTGGGTAAATCAGCTATTTCGACTGGGTCATGTTCAATAGCTATGTAACAAATTACCAAAGGTCTCAGTTTTACAACTTCAGTCCAATGTTCTGATAACTACCTTGGATCTAACTTTTTTAGGCTTTATGTTGGAAAAAAACAGTAGGGAAAACGTGGGATTGTAGGTCGGTTTTATGTCGGTTTTCCCTTATGTCAGCAATCCTAGATTGGCGTTTCAGGGAAAACAGACATAGAAGACCATAAAAATGCATAAAAGCAGGGAAGTAATTAGCAAACAAAAATCAAACAAAAGCTGTTTTCTTTTTGAACTGTCCCTTCGATTCTACAGAGATCGTGGTCCCTGCATGCCCCTGCTTTTTTTACGGATGTGCCACCTGAGAGAGTAAGAAAACTGGCTAGCAAGGGGTGCCTAAGTGATTTGATTGGAGGAGTTGTGTAGCGTCTCCACTTGACGTCTTCAGTCTGTCTGATTGTTCTACTGAAAGCAGGGATGAAGAGGTAACTTTACCAGCTGAAATCAGCTGAAATATGGGCATGAACTTGAAGCAAAGTTCCGGAGTCGAGAAACAACATCTGCTATGTTCACCCAGCTTCATATTTTGAAACCATCCTGGTGCCTTCCCCGTTGGGCACAGCCACCTATTCCCTCTATCTTTTGAGAAACATCTTTTTGGGTTGGCCAATTTCTTACTACTATTGGCTGTGAATGCCAGGTTTGGTCAGAGCCGCATTGATTCTCAAGAATTCTCATTTTCACTGTTAAATCCCAAGCTTGGTCAACACCACATGTTTGTTGGCCAAACCCGATTCTGTTAGTCAATCATTGTTGTTTTAGGCTGTTTTACCCGGATTTTACCCTCTGGTAATCTAACATAGCTGTTATAGCTATGGGGAAAAACGCAATCTTTAATAAGTAAATCATCTACAACTTTGGTCATTTTCCATAAATTCACCATGTTCGACAATTTTCCCAGCAACCACTTCGCATCGCGCCTTGATGCGGACGTCTGGCACAGGTGCCTGGGGCTTGTTATATGATTTAAGCCAGTCATCGACGGGAAAGACTTCATGGGATGTGCATCCCATCGCAAGTGGTTGAAAAAACCTACATTTTACCCACCTACTCTGAGGTCATGACCAAAATTAGTTCCTGGGATGCACGCCTAAGGCCTCGTGGTTTGGGCGTGTACCCTGAGACTTCCATTAAAAAGAGTGTAAATATATATATATATATATATATATTATATTATATATTATATATATTATATTATATATATATATATATATATATATTATATATTATATATATTATATATATATATATATATTATATATATATATTATATTATATATATAATATATATATATATATATATCATGGGACCGACCTAGACTCTGTCTCAATATGGGAAGTATCCCAAATAGCAATGTTAAGCCAGCATATATCAAGCTGGGCTTTGGGGCTTCCCAACTTTTGACTCCAAGATGCGTAGACGGTGAGCACGAACTGCCCCGGACTCTTGGCCGTTTCGACCTGGCGAAAATCCAATGGATGTCTACGGATTTCCAAAGTTTCAATAGCTGTAATGGTTGCATGCTACTATCCATTTCAACAAGCAACCCTGTAAGAATAACCACTTCTAACAAACGTTGACCATTTACATTTATTTACATCATAGTTTAAGTATAATACAGTAAAATGGCAGTGTGTCAAAACCTTGACCCCTTCTGTTCACATCAAAATCGCTGGGTTAACATGGATGTTCATTCCCCTAAAAATGGTATTTTTATTGGTATTGATCCATAGCCAAATGAGCTTTAAAACTATCCGTCTCGCCCTTCCCTTCCGAAACGCAACTTCCCGGCCGGTCGCCTGTCCATTGCCCAGTGGCACCCGAGCTGCCATGGACAGTGAATCCTGGGCGTCGCCCCAAAAGTGGGATGGCTTTAGAATAGGGTTTAATATGGTGTTTAATTAACATGTACATAGAAGATCATAGAACAAATGTACAAGATTATCCAATATATATACATATCCATCCATATTATAAGAGGTTATAGAAGCCAAACATACAATGTGAGGCCCCCAAGATAGCTAAGTTGGTGCACATAACTCCAATGTCACTATGGTTTATGGTACTTATAACGAACTAGTTACTGGGGCGAATCTAAACCAACTTAGAACTGGGGGGCCTCACATTGTATGGTGTTTAATTATCCTGAAGTAGATAGAGCCTGGGATTTTCAAAGATATTCCCATTTTAGTGAGGGTTGTTTTTTTTGAATTTCTACATTCTATCTACTCCAGGATGGCTGCATGATATATAGTGTGTAACATTAATTCACAAATGGGATGGTATCCCATTGCTGGGATGTGTTAGATTCTTGTAATGTGGTAAACGCATTGCAATAAACCTCCCATTTCGGGGGAGCCATGCCAAGAATTTCTGGATGAGGGGTAGGATGCTATCGTGCCAACAATAACTATGTGTTATGCCAATAATTTCTGTAACACATCTAACTGTGCCAACAATTTGAGGATAGTTCAGTTTTGTTAAAGCACCTATCGTGCCAGGAAAACCTATCCGTCCTTCCCGCCGTCGATGGCAATGCCCAACTCCACCATGATGTTGCTGAGCGCCTGGACGGACGCATCACGGGTAGAAGGGCACAACTCGCCGGCACAAGAATTTTGATGTTGTAAACCGAATGCTATAATAAGCCTCCGAGGGTTTATACCACCCATGTCTGGTTTGGGGATGATAGGCTGTTTATTTAAACAAATCATTAAGTTAGGTGGATTAATTGGGGGAAGTCCCAAATTAAATGGTGCCACCCCCGATTTTTTCACAGCCCAGCGGGCCTCCCATCCGGGGCAAGACTTTGTCTCATTGTCTCAACATCTGGACTGTGAACAAAAGGCACTGATGATAAGAGGTGGATAAGAGTTGGTTTGGTATACCATCTATCATCATTTACCTGTTGTTAAAGGTTTTTTTTCAAACCCCTCTATTAATCAACCAACCAATGGGAATTTGGGACATCTATGGTGATCCCCCTCTTGATCCCCCTCTTGGATTCCTGGTCATCTATGTTGTAATCCTCAACGCATGGCTGTCCATCCCGACACGAGAACGTTGCTGCTTCTCGTCAGCACTGAAGGTGAACCTCCCACTATGTCTCATTATTCCATCAAATGGTTGGTATTGTATATGGTATCATGTTCTATATATGTGGTACCCCCTTTTTTGGTGGTTAAATCTATGACGTACGAAACAAAACAATCCAGGTATCGTTTCTTCCGATGTCGTGTTTTACGTCGTTTCGTCCTCGTCTTCCGACCTCTGCAATGTCGTACATCTTGGGGCCTTCCCCCGGCAATTTGGCAGCCCACATCCAATTGCCCGAGGCCTGCAAGATCAGAAGTCAATGTTAATGAATTGAAATATCAATGGGATAGAACTGGCATCGATACATGATACATTTTGACTATCTGTGACGATTGATGAAATTTGATAAAAACAATCAATCATCACAAACGTTTGTGGATTGATATGACTTAATCAGATGAAGTGACACAAATCGTCACAGTATTTCCTATCTTCCATTTATCTTTTCCATGTCCCCGAAAATCCCAAAGAAATTCCTCCAGCGCTAAGTCGCCTTGATGGAATCCAGTGTTGGGATTCGGATCCACGCCAAGTTGGTCAGCGCCTAGTGGTGGCCATTGGCGGATGACGCCCGGACGGGTCCGGATGGTGGCTGGAAAAAAAAAACATCGTACCAAGGTGATAGCTATGAAAACTTATGAGGCTTTAGGGAAATTCCATGAATACTTATTCGGAATACTAATACTAACTATGAAAAATGGGGATTTAACATGGGATATCTAGTTAACTTAGTTCGTAAGTGGACTAGAATCCAGATTATATCTAGTTAACTTAGTATAGGTAGGGTTAATCCATTAATGACTAGGGTGAAGTGTGAAGTAATCTAGTTACCTTTGTGGGATGTGCCACCAATTACCTGTGCGATTCATCAAATTTGGCATGTGAAAAACCCAATTTCACAACCCCAAAAAAAATCTATTGACAATCATTGTCATACGTATACACATACGACGTATTCATATGTATTCATATGGTATCCTATTTTCACACAAACCCATATGAGTTTGTCTGAAAATATGGTGCCCCAAATTCCAGTGACAAAAAACATCGTTTTCCCGAAGAAATAACGCCATTTGGAGGTGTGATTATCTCATTTTCAGACACATCCAGTAGGTTATACTATGAATCCCGCATCAAACCCTATTAAATCCCCATTGACACCCCAGTCTCCCACTATCTTTACCATGGTAAAAACCCTGTATTTTGATGATAAAACCATCATGTTCCCATCCGAACCTCTGGATGGAACTACTGATGTTTTCCATGTTTCATCCCATGAAGTCATCATGGAGGCTAACAGGTTTTTTTTTGGGCAACTAAACCCAATAAATCCCACAGATTTGGGGTATAGATCATACCATATATATATATTATATATATACACAAAACCCTATAAAAATCCCATCAAGTCACCAGCAAGGTCAATGCTTTCAGACCAACTCAGCCGGCCTCAGCCACTGCCAGCCGCGCCATCGAGATGCAACTCTCAGGGTCACCTGAACAGGATGATATCATCATAGATCAGGATGAATCATCAACCAATCAACCATTGCAAGCATATTATGAAAATAAAGTTCATCTGGAATTTCTAGCAGAACGGGGCATTTCCCTCTGAAAAATTCAAGGATATATGATCTATACTATACTCAAAATCTGTAGGATTCATTGGGTTTAGTTGCCTATCAAACCTGTTAGCCTCCGGTAATCAAACGTGGACATGGAAAATTCACGAGTATAAAATGATCATTTGCCCTATGAAAAATCAGATTTCACCAAAGAAGGAACCATCGAAACGTTGGGTAAGTTGGCTTACAACCAGGCTAACTCAGGTCCTTTCTGGAGGTATCTCCAAAAAAAAATGTGAACATAAAACCCCCATAGCGGGCGCCTTGCAAGGGTTTTTTATACCACCAAAAAAAACAACAGAATGTCACCAAAGATGAGGAAACATCAGGTTTTACGAACTTGAGAAAAATGACAATGAAAAAGTCATCAATGAAAGATGGAGACGTCACCAAGAAGATCACCGAAAATAGGAGAGGTCAACGGTTGGTCATGTGGACGCTGCAACCAGGCTGGACAAAATCAGCAGCAAGAACCGGAGACACGGCCAACAAGCAGGTAAACAGCAGTCATGTCTTAAACATCTGATTCTCTATCAAACACAAGAATGATATTTAACAGCCGCATTTGACTCCGTTGAGTCCAGTGTTGTTCCACCATGTTTCCAAAGCTGCCCGAAGGAATTCAGCAGTGTCTTCGGACCCCCTTGAGAAACCACCAAAAAATAATAAATTGAACCACCAACCTATTGAAAATGGGATCAAACGACCCATCCATTTTCGGAATAGCTATTTGGCTTTGAAAATAAGAGACCTCCAAATTCCAGTGGGCTTTAATCATTTTCCCTATTGTATATCTGATTTTCAGACAAGCCCATTTTCAGAAAGCACCAGAACCAGCTTCCATGGCGCCTGGCAAGCCCTTCAGCGGCTGCTCTCCAATGGCCGTCGCACCGCCCGACATCGCCCCGGACATACTCAGAGGGCTCTGGGCGATGCATGCGAAATCCGCCAGGGGCGTCTGCAATGGTCCCACACCTGAGTGATATGGGATCACACCCTCCGGTGTGTCTTTGGATTTCATAGGATTTCATAGGATTTCATAGGATTTCATAGGATTTCACAGGATTTCATAGGATTTCATAGGATTTCATAGGGGAAAGTCATGAAGCGAAATGGGATGAATTGGTGATTTTTCAGCATGACAAATTGGGATTCAACATGAATTAACCAGCAAAAGGGTATGTAATGGGGATATGTATGTAATGGGGGTATGTAATGGGGGTATGTAATGGGGGTATGTAATGGGGATAAGTATTGAGGGTATTTAATGAGGGTATGAAATAGGGGT
>Ga0126342_10007713_pt1 | contig 19260 bp, 16 predicted proteins | sample Cyp1metagenome_FD_92528 | JGI IMG/M metagenome (GOLD analysis project Ga0126342, IMG submission 92528) | Coral microbial communities from Lord Howe Island, Old Settlement Bay, Australia - Cyphastrea 1 metagenome | ecosystem: Host-associated > Invertebrates > Cnidaria > Coral ... | reverse complement strand
GTTGCATTTTCCAGCATCGGATCTTCAAGTTTGCTAAGATGATTTTGCGTGACAGGTGCAGCACTTCGTACAACCTGGCCGCATTTTTGCGTGGCAGGCGCAGTACTTTAGACAGATGGAGTGGAAAAATCGCAAAACGCATTGGTACGAGGCCAGCAGCTTTGCAGTCAAACTTTGCATTTTTGAAGGAAGTCTCGCAGAATTGCTCAAAAATTGAGGAAGTCCCACAGAATTGTTTCGATTTTGACGTTGTCAAGTTCGAAACTTGAGGAAGTTGCGCAGAATTGCTGCGTTTTTGATGTTGTCACACCTTCGAACATGGAGGAAGCCTTGCAGAATTGCTTCGTTTTCAAGCTTGCAGATAGACAGATAGATAGATAGATAGATAGATCGACAGCTACAACTACAACTACCACTACAATACTCTGACTACAACTACAAATGCAAATAAACTACGCTACATTCACTGCACTAACTACACGACACTACACTACACTACATCTAATTACACTACACTACACCAATTCTACTACTACTACTACTACTCCTGCTGCTACTACTACTACTACTACTAGTACTAGTACTAGTACTAGTACCAGTACCAGTACTAGCTACTACTACTACCACCACCACAACTACAATTGCAACTACACTACATTACGCTACAATACGCTAATTACACTGCAGCACACTACAAATACAAATGCAAATACATGTACAGCTACACTAGATTACACGAATTATACTACATTGCATTGCATTACAATACATTACACTACAAGTACAGCTGCAATTACAACTGCAACTACAGCTACCACTACATGACACTACGCTACACTACGCTAATTATACTACACTACAACTACAACTGCACTACTTTACACTACACTACACTAGACTACACTATACAATACTACAATACACAGCACTACAGTACACAACACTACACTACAGTACGCTACACTACATTTACACCACACCACAATTACAACTGCAAGCTGCAACTAATTACACTACATTACAACTACAACTCCACTACACCACACTACAACTACAACTCCACTACACTACAACTACAGCTACCGCTGCACTACACCCCACTACATCCAGCAGTTGTGGTGAGGTGACCACTGCAACCATTGCAGCCACTCCAAAAAACACAACTCCAACCACCTGTCGGTCTGTCAGTGGATTCGCTCTGCCATCTGTGATTCACAACAACCGACCTCTCCTATAGGTTTCCTATTTTTGAAACTTCCGCCAGCTACTACTGGTACATACATACATACATACATACATACATCCATCCCGTCCCATCCCATCCCATCACATTACATTACATCCCATCCCATCCCCTTACATTACATCACATTACATTACATCCCATCCCATTCCATCCCCCATTACATCCCAGCCCATCCCATAACATTACATTACATCCCATTCCATCCCATCCCATTACATGACATTACATTCCATCCCATTACATTACATCCCATCTCCTTACATTACATCACATTACATTACATCCCATCCCATTCCATCCCCCATTACATCCCAGCCCATCCCATAACATTACATTACATCCCATTCCATCCCATCCCATTACATTACATTCCATCCCATTACATTACATTACATTCCATCCCCTTACATTACATCACATTACATTACATCCCATCCCATTCCATCCCCCATTACATCCCAGCCCATCCCATAACATTACATTACATCCCATTCCATCCCATTACATTACATTACATCCCATCCCATTCCATCCCATTACATCCCATCCCATCCCATCCCATTACATGTATATATATATAGATATGAAACATTATAAAGCCATGGTGACCCCATGATCTTCGCCAAGTCACTGGAGCCACTGGGGCAATGGCCGGCCAATGGTTGCGGCCAGGGACACCGGGTGTTGCTCTCTACCTGAGGCGATGTACACATCATCTGGCAAGATCTTCACCAATTTCCTGATATATCTTGTATGATGCGCCCATGTCATTTCGCAAAACATGCAACTCGTATGTATCAAGCAAGGTTACGCACTAATCATCCAATCATTACAGATCGTATTTCGGTCCAAAACACCATGGGCAAAAGAGTATCTAATGACATGGCAGCGACTGGTTCCTACCTTGCAGACCTAGTGAAACACAGAGATATTACACATGGCTGGTGGTGTTCCAACATGTTTCAATGAAACGCACATGAAACAACCATCCATCAATCCAAATGGGGATCAAGTTTTAGTAGTTTCTGGATGATCTATGATCCTTGCGCGTGGAGGTGATGGCCTTTGGGCGCTTTAACAACTACATATGATATATTACTACATATGATATATATATATATATACACATGTGACATCATATGTGTATGTTTTTTTCCCTCCAAAAATGGTTGTAAACCCAGCTTTTTGGTGGGATATAGTGGGATATAGCCTCTAATCAAACACGGCTTGCTGGAAGATCACCCAGCAAATCTGGGTTCCGAAATCCCAAGTGTTGCTGGGACATCTTTTTACTACGAAGCTTCCACTAATTTTTATCAGCGATTTTTCCAGGATTCTTTGTCAGAAAATAGGCTACGTCCAAGATGCCATTGTTTTTTGAATACAGCATCTTTTTTCCCTATTATTTGGAATTAAATTAAGGCTAAATCCATGATTTCAATCAAATCACATCATATTGCCGAATGAATATCCAATTTTATCCGCATCATATCCCCAATATCTCCCAGTATATCCTCATTGTCTCCACATTTTCAGGGCATGCCCCAGTTGGGGACTCTCACTTTGCCCACGGCTACATCGAGCAGCGAAGGCATCGAAGGGATCTCCAGAAAAGTACTGGAACCAAGACCTCCAGTGCCGGTTGGTCAAATTCGGGTCCAGGGAGAGAGAGATAGAGAGAGAGATAGAGAATTCCGAAACAGGCCCTGAACTGGTGGATTTTTTCCGGCACAAACACTATTACAAGGTTAATAGGGATTTTGATGACATATTCATGGAATTGTAATGGGATTCAATAGGGATTACTACTATGTGAAAGTAAGGATGCTCTTTCAACCTCATCAGCTGGGGAAGAACCATGTACCAAGATGACACGGTGGCTATTCTGGGTGATCTCACCCTACTGTTCTGCATTTGATGGTGGAATAATTGCATTATAATCTGGTTGGTGGTTTCAACCCCTCTGAAAAATATTAGTCAGTTGGGATCATTATTCCCAATATATGGAAAAATAAAACATGTTCCAAACCACCAACCAGTAATATATTATAATCCCATCCGGCAGTCATATACGTTACACCCCCCATTCGTCTCAAATAGATGTGGTATCATAAACCATAGTTTTTGGTGATGAATACGAACGAGGGATGGGATTATATCAGTAATATCCCCATTATGTACCCATGTGATGTAAACTTCTTGGCTGCAAATATGGCTGAGAGACTTCGTCTGCATCTGAGGAGCATCCAAAAAACAAAGGTCAGGATCAAAGAGAGCTCCGGCAAGCTGGCTGCCCCTGCTGTGAGACATTTCGATCGCGTGTTTTGGTCTTGAGGTGAGACAAACCCCTGGTTGGTCTGTGGTAATTTTTGCATGTTTTTTCTATCTGAAGAACCCATTAAAATACAGAATGAACTGGCAATCTCGAGGAATGGTGTTGAGAGGAACTGAGAAAAGAGCTGGGCGAGGTTTTTCAAGTGCCTCGTTAAAAGCAACTTACTCAAGGCCTGCTTCAGTAGGAAGAACATGACTGGGACTGGGTTCTCGCCGCACGGATTAGAGATGGCATCCGGATTTTTTGTCCTTTAAGTTTGTAGTCACCTGACCATTCTCTTCGACATCCCCGATTCCATTACCATTCTCGATATTCTTGATTACGTTGTACCACCGCTGGCCATCCCCATATCGAGTTGCTGCGGAAATGGCCGTTCCCATGGCACCTTTCTCAGTGACCACGAAGCGTAATCCACCGGCCAAGAGTAGGCAGCATGCACCGCAGTAGACGGCTCCCCGGTATTTCCCTGCGAATGGGTACAGGGTCAACTCACCGCTTTGACTCAAACAGCTGATGGGCGGCCGAGAACCAGTTCCACACATATTTGGAACGTATGGGACCTCGTATAAAGCGCTAGTTCCACTGCAACTGGCAGTTTGTGAAGGTGTATACAGTACCATTCTGATGGCTGGGTATTGTTCTCCAAGAGTTGTGATGGTTGCTGTCAGTTGCTCTCAGTTGCCGTCAGTTGCCGTCAATGCTATGCACCCCTGGCCTTCCGCAGCGGCATCGGTGAGCACAGAGCTCCTGTGTTAAAAAAAGTGGATCCCAGTGGTGCAAACGGCACCGTTGAGATGAGAAATCGGGAAATCGGGAAATTGAATCTGAAACATCTGAAACTCCATTCACCAACCACAAAATGCAGTTGAAGAGAGCCATTCTGATACAGCAGACGCAGGGTGATAAACCATGAAGATGATCCAATGGTCATTTTTAGGTCGAACACGGAACATTTCTTGGTTTCCAGCCCCCTGCGATCTTCAGGACTGTAAACAGAATATTGGGCCCAAAGGCCATCAAACACCCGCACATTTTTTTAAAACTTTTTGAACCCATCCAAAATACACATCTGTTGATCCATCATGGCAAAGTGGCAATGGGAAATCCCTATTTTTGGACAGAAAAAAACGTGATCCTCCGTTGCTACAATCACCACTCGAATGTACTTGGCCTTGGTTGCTACGACATGTATGTTGCTTAAACATGCGTAAAGTGCAATGTCAATGTCAATTGGTTTCCATTTTCAGTTGCTTGACGCCATCTAACCACTCATCTTTGCTGGTTGCACTTCCTCCTTTGATCCTATTTTTTTCCGAACATACAAGGAACGGTCTTCTATGCTTAACAATCAAGTATATCACACAACCAAAAATTTCACCTCCCCATCCTTCATTCATTGCCCCTGAGTTGACCCATTTGGGTCTGACAAGTTTTTTCCGAACATTGCCCTTGGCCATCCATGGCAATTAAGATTTACCAAATGTTTCAGATAACCCATGATCATCTTGTTTGTTCTAAATCCTATGATATTCAATGATATCCATATATTCAGTCTCCGTTTTGCTAGTAACTAGTAAAGCCTATTTCATTTTCTAGTATGTACAATGGGAGAGGAGAAGTTCTGAGAAAACATTTTTTCGGGATAATCCCGCATACATCAACATAAATCCATGGCACATCCACATTTTTGGTGATACTCTTCATGTACCAGACCCTTCCCATATGTTACGGCTGGTTATAGATATATTTTAATCATATTTTCGTACATTTATGTTGGCATATATATATATATACACATATAGAGCAGTGTGTATGTATAAATTTGAAGCAGAAATATAGATTTAAAAACAAATGCCAAGACAAATAAATGCAAATAGGTATCTATGTATGTATGTATGTATGCATGTATGTATGTACGTACAAATGCCAAGACAAATAAATGCAAATAGGTATCTATGTATGTATATATGTATGTATGTATGTATGCATGTATGTATGTATGTACGTATGCACGCACGTATGTACGCACGCACGTACGTACGTACGTACGTAAGTATGTATGTGCACACGTTCGACGAATAAATTTGCTCCCTGAATAAATCCAAACATTCTCGGATTAAATCCCATCATATTCCCATGTAGTCATAAAAACAATGGTGAATAAACTCTGATGATTGATGGTTGGTGGTTCATCAACCCTTAATCCAAACATTCTATACCCATTATACCCATTAAAAAACAATGGAAAAGACCTATTATATCACCATTTTTGTTGGTTTTTTACGGTTAAACCGAGCGTTTTTACCATGGAAACATGTCAAACACCTATCTCCTGGTGGTCTTCACCGAGCTCTGTAGCAACGACACGCGCAGCTCCGGCAGATCATCACCCACGTCTTGGCGTTTCGACACACACTTGCCCGTGTTTTCACTGTGCTGATACACATCAAGATGTATATGTTTCTATATATTTCTATATGTTTCTATATGTTTGTATATGTTTCTATATGTTTCTATATGACTCTATATGATTCTATAGGTTTCTATATGTTTATATGTTTCTATGTGTTTTTATACTTTTCTATATGTTTCTATATGTTTTGATACGTTTCTATATGTTTCTATAGGTTTCTATATGTTTGTATATGTTTCTATATGTTTCTATATGTTTCTATATGATTCTATATGATTCTATAGGTTTCTATGTATATATAAAAGATGTAGCAAATATGTTCTTTATAGATCTTTCGAAGACAAACATACATATATGATATTTCGTTGATGTAAATAAGCAAAGTCGATTTGTGGTTGATATGAACCATGAGTGGTTGGTTCATCAAAAACCGTGCCAGTGAAGTTGGAAGTTCAAAAAAAAGAATGACGATCCTTAAATATCACCAAATCCAAATACAATTTCGTATTGATACTCTTTAGGTTCAAATGAAACTCCAAAAAAAGTGCATCTGAAAAGGTAGCCCAGTTTGGGATGCTACGCCAAGTGGCATGATTGGCATGCTGTGTCTGCGCACGTCAACACAGCACCTGGTGATTAAACAGGGCCGCACCGTTGACCCAGAATAATTGGCTTAATTTTCCCAAGAAGTGGTGATGAATGGCGATTGATGGTGCTCAGTAGGGATTCAATGGTGATTAAACAAAACCAATAACAAACCGATAAAACCATTAAAGCGATTCAACACACCAATGATGATTGAACTTGGAAACATACTGGTATAATCAGCAAAAAAGGATATGAATGATATGAGTGACCAAAATGCCTTCATTGCGGACAGCTACCGGCAACACATTGGTTTTGGTTTCTTCTGGAGAGTTGGCGCAGAATCCGGCAGGACGCGCCGCCACAGGGTAGCGATTGGATATGATATAAAATCACCATAGGAATGTCAACCAAGAAACATTGTGGTTATATGAGGTGAGAGGGTCTGTCAGCCTACTGTACCTCTAAGGAACATCAAGGATACTACCAATATATATATATATATATATCAAGCCCGGTCCCAAAAAGGCACCAAAACATGGGGATGAACGTGCCGTTCTCCTTCCAAGTAGCCTGTACTTGAATGATTACTGCTATGTGAGAGGTTTGTTTTGTAAGCAGGGGATAGATTCCATCCTGGATAGACTAGACACCGGGGAACTTGGAAAGCCGATCAACATCCGATAACAAGGCTCCGTTCGAACCATCCCTGAAACGGAAGCAGGAATCAGGAAAAATCAGGAAAGCCATATATAAAGCCTCAATCTCGTTCAACCTCCACTCAGCCATTTCAAAGTCTGGGAGTTTCTGGGTACCCTAAAACCATTGGTTTCCCATTCAACATGACCTTCGGATGATTTTGGGGTCCCCCGTTTTAGGAACCACGTTTGCTTGGATTCCCGTTGAATATCATTGGAGTTTCTCTGATTCAACTTCAACAGCTCCCTGGGCACGAGAAACTTGGCCCCACACCCGGCCTGCTGCCAGTGTCAGCCAAAAGGCATGACCTAAGGCCCAGGATGTGTGAATCAGGTTTATGTTCAATATCTCAATCACCACCAAGTATCACGTGATACCCATTGATAAACCATCAAATTTTAGGATTTTCATCTAAATTTTCAGATGGCCCCATTTCAAGTCGGAAGTCCATAACTCCTGCAGTTCCTTGGAGTTTGCTCCTCTGCTTCAACCTTTTTGGACAGGGTCCAAGGAGTCCCGTTGCTGGTCTGTTAAACTCACTAATCCATGGGATATGCATGGATACGTTAATTTGGTATGTTTTAATATCTGTCTAGTTCCATTTGGTGTTACTGTGACTAAACATCCTGGTGTGGGGCTTTATTTTTGTTACCCATTGAGTTCATCGGGCTTCGTCGCATGCACCAGCCCCAGCCCCTTTTGCCAAGAATCTCCAGCTCATAACATCAGCGGCACGCGAAACAGCGCTGGGCTTGCGACATCTTCATGCCATGTTTTGAGTTGACGTCGCTGCTCGTTCAGTAGAACAAATATTCATCAGTTCCCTGACTCAAGCGACATGACATCGAGGCTGAGTATCTTTGAATCAAACATGACATCCTCCAATATCATCCATCTCAATCCATCTGATAGGACACTGCGACTCAAACATGACATGTATTGATATGTATTGATATGTGTTGATATGTCAATGTGCTAAGTTTCATTTCCTTCCTCCTTTAATCATCGCGTTTCGGTCACGTGGTCAAAGTTGGGATCGGGTTTCGGTTCCCCAGATCCCAGCTGCATCGAGAATGGCCAAGATCCACATGTCCATGTTGTCCAAAGAAAAAAGACAAAAAAAATGATGAAGTGATTTTTCTGACTTTCTGATGTGGTTTCTTCAACTTGCGGACCGCAAGTTAGAGAAGACTCCGTCGCATGAGCACTGAGGGCCCAACCCAACTCATCGCTGGACATTCCCTGGTTGGCCAATGGGACCAAACCGTTCGATTCTCATCAACCAACATGTGACAGCACATCTTTGAATGCAAACAGTGATAAACAGTGATATGCATATATATATATATATACATATCATCAGTCCTTGACTCCCGGATTCCTGTTCTATGTGGTCCAGGCCTTGTGAAAGTCGGACTTGGAGGGCGAGTTGCCTGGCGCTGAACTTCAGTTCGAAGTCTGTGAAGAGATAGCTTCATATATATATATATGTACACATGTATATATATATAACTATATATATATATATATACACATATATAACTAAAACAATATATACCTATGTATATAACAATAACTACAGATATATGTATGTATGTATGTATGTATGTATGTATGTATATATGTATATATGTAATATATGCAAACAACTCAAAACTTTATGATATCAGTTAATGACAGATTCTGAAAAGCAGAGTAAGGCAATTTGCTGACGGTCTTCCAGTTGCTTTGCCAAAGTTGCATCACACATCCGAATCCTTTTTGGGTGGCCATCCGGCTCACAACATGGGATTCTCGCTTTCAAACACATGCACACCTCATGTTCATGAATCATCAGTGAATTTTTGCTGATCTTTCCTGCCCAAATCCCCCCGTGGCCCGTGGTCTCGAGATTCGCTACGTTCTCCATGGACCTAAGTCGAGAAATTTGCTGTGGGAACCCTCCTGGGAATTGCACATCTCAACGAATCTCAACGATATACGCTCAATGGGCCTCACCTCCCAATCACAGCACATTTCGACAGGTTTCGATATTTCCAGGAATCTCTCTTGGAAAAGTCTGGCGCAAGTTCAGTTTTGTGGAACCAAATTCCTTTATGTGTAGCCCCAAACATCACCCATTGACCTACCATACCGTTACGTGTGGGCCATTGAACCATGCCAGCTGGCAACGTCGTAACCCACGGATGGTAACCTCCAGTTGGAGGACTTCCTAAAAATGCCGTGTAATCCATGACCAAAAAGACCAAGTGGGGTGAAATATCTCTGTATCGCACCATGAAGAAAACAACCACCAAGGAACTAAGATAACTATGAACAGGTCATTTACCAACCATGAAAACTTGGATCAACTCAGTGCTTTTGAATGATTATTCGCAGTGATACATCGGTTCCTGAATCCGGAAGACCAACTCCAGAATGGTCTATGCCTTTTGCTGGAGGATTTGTTCATGCAATAGGAGCAAAAGAACCCCTCAAACGACCGGCTCTTTAATGAAAACAGTCTCAATCATTGCCGATCTTAGATACCCTGCAACAAATTAGTTTCTTACCTGATTAGTTTCTTAACAGATTAGCGCATACATATTCCTGGTTGGTTTGCTAACAACAATTACCATCATCTGTGGCTTGCAGGTGAATATCCCAAACATGGCCTTAAACTTCCTTTGAGTTTCCAATCCATTTTTTGTAGCTTCAATCCATTTTTCATAATTTTCAAAGTTTTGCTGATTCCAAACCTTAAAACAAATCCTACACTTCCCCACCTCGGAAAGCTCCCCTGAACGCCGAAAGGCTATGCGTTGTTAGTTCGGTGTCGGCGCTTTTTCAAGCAGCGGTTTGACGGCTGTTTCCGGGGTCCGGTTTGGGAAACCTTGGAGCCGGAAAACCTGCAGATGTTGGTCATATTGGCTGTGGTCATCCTAGCGACAACCCCAATTTTGAAGGGGAATGTTCGCAGGGAAACCCAATAGATAGATAGATAGATAGATAGATAGATAGATATATATATATATATTGTTTTTTTATAGAATTTCTATGGGAAACATCAAGTTGTATCCTCCATTTATAGATGCTTTTCCTATACATTCTCCATCAACAATTGAGGAAGTCTAGCAGATTTTCTGCCTTTTTGATGTTGCCAAGTTCAAGAAAATGGTGTGTCACTGTGTCATGTTTGGTGTGTGGAAGTGAAGAGCGACCCAGTTACACTGTAGGTCCTGCGTTATTACCATACCCACCATGCCAGTCAGAAGCATCATATTTTTAGTACCTGCCCTCTCTTAACCTATCCACTTTCGATGAGGGATAACCATGGGAAAACTCATCAGATACCATGCAAAAAGCCAAACCTTCCAGTAGCAATGATGGCAAATGTGGCAAATCATCAACCCGCTAACCTATACTAACCTGCCAAACCAAGATTCCGATATCATCTTGGCAACATGGAAACCATTTTCTCAACAAGGGGAGAGTTCACATAGATGATCAGACCAGTTGCTGGTCACCCTGCCCAGGCAAGTGGGGCTTACCATCCCATCTTTTCGATATTTTTCTCTGGTTTTGAAGCCACCAAAGAGTTTTCAGCATGTTTCAACATGTTTCTACAAGGGTTCCATCCTCCCGGTGCCACTATTCTTTGCTGCTGCAGGTTGCGCAGGTTGCGCAGCACTTCCCGCGGGTCCATGTGTGCTACACTGCCATGGCCCCTGGTTCAACGGTTGGGGAGTTGGATGCCCTCTGTATTTCTTTCATTTTGGCACCGGCCGGTACCCAACAAATAGAATAAAATTTATAAATTCGATACACATGGGGCTTTTGCTGCTTGGTAACATGATGTAACATGGGGATTCAAGCTCCATTCTTTGGAGCTAATTGATTTGCCATTTCATGACATTTCACCCTGGGGATCAACTTGCACACCGGAGATTCAATGGATGGTACATGATGGAATCTAAAACAGCTAGGTTGGGAAAAAGAACCTTTTAAACGGATCCTTTTTGAGCTTCGAGGCTATTTCTCAAGGGAGTCATTTTAAACAGCTTCACTGTTGTTGGACGACATCAACATGACCAATATCTCTGGATTATTGAGGACAACCGGCCTACGAAACCAGGAACATCTAGGTCTAGGTCCCAATTTCATGATCCGACCGAAGATCGTGGAGTAACCGACCGAGGAGTCGGTCAAGGGATCAAACACGTCTCACAATGCATGGTGGTAATAGTCTAAAATGAAAATTATATATATATATATAAATAACATGCATATAAGCAAGTTTTTTTCTCAGATAAATCATCCGAGTCAACATAGTACGATATTTAAACGATGTCAAAACAATATCGAAACTGGGCGTTTCACCAACCAATTCACCAACCAATGGCAACCTGTGTTTGGGCACCAGGTTGAACTGATCCCACTGAGCTGCCCAAGTTCAACTTGGGAACACCATGGTGGTCATGGTTAAAACTTAATCACTTGAAAGTCGCCGCTTGGTGCTGGGTAAATCATGGTAAATCTATGTAAATCATGGTAAAGCACTTTCAAGACTGGTAAAAACCATGGTAAATCTCTGGAAAAAGATTGGACGAACTTCAACTTGTGTTCCTTCATCAAAATTGAGACGGCCACTCTCCCAATCTCTGGCTATTCTATTGAGGGACAATTATACGCATAATTATGGTTTCAAAAATCTACATCATGGGAATTGAGGGGTACTCCCACTTTACCCTATTTCCAAAGAAAACCACATCTATATACTTCGAGGTATCATCTTCTGTGTAGTGAACCTACCCAATTCACTGACCGATTGCGAGCGCAGTGCGACCATCAGATTTACCCATGGACCTTGAAACCTCGATGTGCCCGGCTGGACATAAACCTAGCCAGGTCGCAAATGGGTTGGTTGCGCACGCACCATGTAGCCAGCACCAACTGACTGCGAACAAAAACATTCTGGAAATGGTAGGATTTGCCTTGTGCAACTGGGGTCCTAGCAATCTAATGATGGTTAGGTGTATGGGCCTAACCTAAACTTTACACCGGTTACCGAGCGTATTGGTGTACAAACCTCCATCCTCAGCAAATGACCAAAAAACCAATCTCCTCCGGCAAGGCCGTTGTTTCACCAGCGGGTTTCATTTGTCCACTGGTGCTGCAGGTGAAACACGAGAAGTCTGTCTGCGGTTTTTTAATATTGACCCATCCAGGAATCCGCAGTAAAAACTAAAGCGAATGCTACGCAGCCTTCCGTTTTTTCATAATGTAACATGGTAATGAAATTCACCACTTGAAACAGACTGGAACAAAACTTATAATGTCTGGACCCTGTCTGGATAAATAAATCTTAAAAACAATAGTAATCATAATCATAACAAAATCAATAATAACAACAGTAATAATAATTTATAATCATAAAAACAATTCATTAACCTGAAATAAGGGCATTTGGGCTAGTTACCCTCACCTGCACCATCATTTACAATGACGTCGCAGTGAGGTCGCAACATAATTTATCCTCATCACCTGTTGCTGTGTGTTTCCAGTGGTGTTCATCGGCTACATGGGTATGGGGCAAAATTATAGATACCTTAGATGCCCCTAAAATTGGATGGATAATATTGGAACAATACTAAAATTGAAAATCTTTTTTCCAGTGGTGTTGGCCACATGGCTTCGTAATCTGTTCGTTTTCCTGTGCCGATCAGTTTCGATCCGTGGAACACGCCTCACTGGCGCCACCCTGACTGCCTCACACCGACCGCGCGCGCGACCGCGAAGTAACGCGGCTAGTGCAGTCAGCAGGTTGATCCGAGCACTAGGAACGGGGTCAAACCGAACCATCACAAATTACCAGAAAAAGAGACCCCAGCTTTCTGATTTTCAACTATAGTGCTATAATAATTACTGTTATAGTAGCAATGCTTACCACTTATAATCAATTACCACTATTCCTCTGATTGGTGGCTTCAACTCTGAAACAACAAGCTCGTCATGAGGGATAATCGCCAGCCAGTCCGAAACTGGAAATAAGCCAATGTCAGGATGATGCCAACCTGTAACCATAATTGCCCATCGTCTGTGGTGAGGTTGTAGTGAGGTCAAGTATAGTGTGCAAAAATGGTAAATCCTTCACTTGAAAATCATTTTCACAGGTGTGTCTGGGTTCAATCTGGGCCGCAGCATTTTTCCTGTAAATTTCCGTATAAAGTGGCTCTTGTGAAATGTTGAAATACATTTCGACCGCGCAGGCTCCCACAAAGTGTGCGTCTGCATTCTGAGGTCAATCTGGGCTGCGGCATTTTCCACCAGAGTTCCAAAATTTCGGTCCCAGTGGAACTCAAAAAAACCTTGGAGCAGGAAAGGATTGAACCACTACTTGCTTAGCCTAGTTCCAAAGATAAGAGTAAATGGGGCGTCTCCACAAATTCAAAACATGTCTTCTAGCAGACATCTGGACTTTGGCCAAAGTTGATGTGACAAAGCAAAGATGCAAAATTTGAGATTTAAAGTTCAAGTACATTCGGATAATCTTTATCTCAAAATTGGCTTTTGCAAACCAAACACGTGGATTCTCATGGATGTTATCTGAACACGGTTCACAGACATCTGGAAGCGCGAGGCCACCGTGTGTGGACATGTGTGGACGTTTACTCCAGCTGGGATACAGCCATAGTGCAACTCCCGTTCAAAACTGTCGGAAACCTTCAGGAATTGATGTGAGATCACGTCAAAGCGTCAGACACGCTACTGTTCAGGGTGTGGAGCAAATAATTAAAGTTAGCGGTGTCAACTCCAATGTTATTCTGAACAGAGCCCGAAGCAGTTGGGTAATGTTGGGTATACTTCTATTAAGCAAGAAATGATTGACACCGCCAACCTGCATAGCATGCAGATGCTTTTTCGACGGCCTCCGGCAAACACGGTCGCAGGGAGATGTGGGCTGAGAGTGGGTCGATGCCTAGATCGTCTGGGAACCAAACATGTTTGTAATGACTTAGGATATGGTACCTTGTACTTGAAGGAGACACCTGAACTGCAGAGTATATGGTTGTAAACTTGGTGTTTTACCCGGCTCGTTTCGCTACTTGGTGTCACTTTCTGGTACATCAACAAGACTGATGGATTTGGGACCAATCATCCAAAGTGGGGATGGAAAGTCAGGACTATTTCAAGCCAGCAACCAATAAACAACAGCAACATTGGGCCATTGGGGAATAAACGACAAAATCGGACTTGACCATTCAAGGCAATCTTTTAGAATGGAAACTTTTGAACTTTTGAAATCTATGACTACCAAAGGATGTAGCACTTTCGTCCCGATCGTCCCAGAGGGCATCGGGTCAACTAAGCAGAGCCAAACAGTTACAATTTCGAAGGTCCTCCAGGTATGGCAACTTATTATCCAGTTGTAGTGTATGCCTCCTATCCCATCCAATAGTTGGATAAACAATGTGCAAAAAAGTGTATTTGTGTATCGGATTATATCCAATTATCTTCCCACAAAATGATTGGTTTACTCCCTGGAAATGCTGGTTATCTCCTATTGATATAGGATCAGTAGTATCTATCTCCCACAAAAAATCAAGGCATGGAAAAAACAATGTACATCAGTTAAAAAATCATAGCGATTTCTAAGTTTTGCTGCTTGAACTGTCTTAAACTCACCATGCCCTAAATCCAGATCCTTAATCCATCCGCCCCTGCCTAAAATCAAGGCTTTCCGAAACTGCTACCCACTGGACGGCAGTGCCGGGTGACGCGTGAGCAGCGACCCGAACAACACTGGGAATCCACCCAGCACACGGTGTTCATGCCCAAACCTCAGAAAAGAGGATCGTGGGGTAGGTTTGGTATGGTTTGGTTGATGTTCGCCAACATCAACCAATTCACAAAGGTACCAATTCACCAACATCAGGACATAACAAGTTTGAGGTGACATTGGTTGATATTGGGTGAACCGACCTTCCTCAAGGGAAATTTCTGTCTGAATCCTGTTGAATCCAAACGTCCCAGAGGCTTTGTGGCCTGTTCTCGATGAGACTGGACCAAGAACTGACGTTTTTTTTTTTACATGTAAACAACATCTGAGGGGACTGCAGGGGAACCGATTTAGACATTTCCTTGACTGCATCGTTTGTGCATGACGTTTCGATCAATTGTGGCGAAATGTGATCTGGTAAGAAAACAGCTGGCATTTGCACAAGGGGAACGAGGGACATGACCCACAGAACCATGAAACAGCGGGCCACAAAGCGACTCAGGAAACGCCTATGGTCCTTCAGGAAAACCAATTATTCTCTGGGCATTCAAAACAAAAACAAGAAAATAAAATCAGCAACGCTGGGCCATACTGGATGTGCAAGAAAATGTAAACATAGTAGGCAAAAATCATGCGAATACAAGGAACAATCATGGGATTTCGCCACTGTATATTCGAATCACAGTTTGGTCTGCAAAGGCATTGCCCAGAATGGATGTCGGTACATATTAATATCAGAATAATATACGCGTTTAGATTGGGATAAGACCCTCATCAAAGCATCAATGAATGTAGTGGCTTGCAGTTTTTCATCAATTGGTGTGGCCCAAGGATGTATTTGGTTGGTCGTTTCAACCCGTCCCAAGAATATGCGTGTCAATTGAGATCATACTGTTTGCTGGATGGAAAGACAAATGAAACTAACCACCCGCGTTATCATCATTTTTTTGCTCAGATGCCTTTCTGACCTCTTGCTGTTCCATCTAAGCATGGTGCCCTGATCATACTGGTTTCATACCTTTCTTGTTGTTTGCTTCATCTTCCCCCTGTTACTCACGTTGGTTCTGCAACCTAAACCCCCATCATTGGCGGTCAAACAACCTATACGGGAATGGCATTCCAATGGTGTAGAATTTCATGTCCCCTATGATTTGATGGGTTACCCAATTTTTGGACAAACCCATATCATCCGATATCCTATATCGTTGGGTTTAAACCATATATGATTATCTAATGCCATGATATCCTGGTAAAAAAGGTTGGCTGAATCCTCATTTAATGTTAGCCATTTGCCATGTCATATGAATTTGGAAATCTATCTGAAATCATCAATTTTATTTCGCAAATACATATGAATCCATGTAAATCCGTATAGATCGACATACGTTTATTCAATTCCCCAAACAGTGCGGCCCCACTGCAGGGTTCTCACGGTAGGTGTTAAGGCCCGGTGTTCATTCCAGGTGGTCTCCGGCGATTCGGTGACCTTTACAGCACAAAAGTTCCCTTGCGAGATGTCCATGTGCATTTCGACCGCGCATCCTCGCGCAAACCGGGTCGCGGAGACCTCTCTTCCGAAGATCTCGTTTTACTAGCGCGTCGTCCCCGTTTTTTGAGCTATGTCCATTTTGCGTGGCAGGCGTGGCGCTTTCCGGGCATTTTGAAGTCTGAAACATTGTTTGGCGTGACAGGCGCAGGACATCGGACACTTTTTCATCCGCACAGCAGGCGTGGCACTTTTCTGTACGTTGCTCAAACTGAGAGGTGCTATTCTTCGTGGCATGCGCAGTATTTGGTGAACTTGGACGACATTTTAAATCGGTCGAAAATTTTGTGAAACCGTTGTCGAATTTGATTTCGGACATGATGATGATTCTGTGTGGCAGGCGCAGCACTTTGGATGCGTCGGGCCCATTTTGTGTGGCAGGCGCAATACTTTGTAGACATTGTGAGACCTGGGTAAAAAGTCGCTTTTGACTTTTCAATGATGTGCTCGCGCAACCCTTTCATCGCTTTGTGCGTGTCGGATCGCTCCCGTGGGGCGGTGCTCATTTTCAGATGGCTCGCGCAACCCTCTCGTCACTTTGGGCCTGTCAGTTTGCTATCGCTGTGGCGCGGTGCTTATTTTGAAATCGCTCGCGCATCCCTCTCGGCACTTTGGGCCTGTCAGATCGCTCTCATTGTGGCGTGGTGCTCATTTTCAGATGGCTCGCACAACCCTGTCGGCACTTTGGGCGTGTCAGATCGCTCTCGTTGTGGCGCAGTGCTCATTTTGATGGTCAAGGAGATCTTGTACAGAGAGCTATTTTGGAGATCTTTTTGTACAGAGCGCTCTTATAGAGATCTTGCCAACGGACCTCTTATAGAGAGCTTGTACAAAGATCGCTTCAAAGGTCTTGCCAAGAGACCTCTTATAGAGATCTTGTACAGAGATCGTGCCACGGCACCTATTCTAGAGATCTTGCGCAGAGACGTTGCATAGAGATCCTTTGAGATCTTGCCAAGGTGCCCCTTGCAGAGATCTTGCCAAGAGAGCTCTTATAGACAGCTCCTGCAGAGATCTCATAAAGAGATCTTGCCAAGAGACCTCTTATAGAGATCTTGTACAGAGATCTTGCCAGGACACCTCTTATGGAGATCTTGTACAGGGACGCTGCATAGAGATCTGTCCAGAGATCTTGCCAAGAGGTCTTTTACATAAATCTTGCCACGAAAGCTCTTATAGAGAGCTTGTGCAGAGATCAAGAGATCTTGCGAAGAGATCTCTGAAAGGGAGCTTGTACAGAGATCTTGCCAAGAGACCTCTTATAGAGATCTGTCCAGAGATCTTGTCAAGAGGTCTCTGACAGAGAGCTTGCCAACAAAGCTCTTGTAGAGATCTTGTACAGAGAGCTTGCCAGGAGACCTCTTATAGAGATCTTGTACGGAGACCTGGTGAAGAGAGCAGGCTCAGAGATCTTTTATAGAGAGCTTGTACAGAGATCTTCTGTGGAGATCTCTTATAGACACCTTGCACATGATCGCTTCACCCAAGGATCTTGTACAGCAGCTTCTTCAGAGAACCTGTCAAGGAGATCTTGCGCACGATCTTCTACAGAGATCTTCGCACAGGGAACTTGCAGAATCTAACCTGGTACCTCTTCTTCCAGAGACCACCTTGACTGAATGCCATACTTTCACTACTAGTGAGTTTGGGTCCTTTCCACTCTTCGCTTTAGAATCCTAATTGCGCACTGTTTGGGGTCTCTTGCCGGGATAATTTCCACATTTTCAGGACCCATTTTTTGCTGGTAAAAAGCACCGATGTTTGGTAGTTTCCGGACTGATTTTGAATTGAGCTCTCCAACAAGCACCCTCTCCGCCGGGTCGCACGTGCCCACCCTCACCAATGCCATGGCCTTGCAAGGTGGTGTTATTGGGGAAAACCATGGTTGAGGCATCACCAATATATGTATATATGCATGTTTTTTGTGTACATGGGTTGAATGGGTTGAAGTGTGTTTAAGTGAAGAGCCATGTATGTAAAAATCAATCAACCAATCAGTCAATCAATCAAACCAATCCATCGATCCATCAATCAATCACTCAATCAACCAATCAACCAATCAATCAAGCAATCAGCCAATCAATCAATCAGTCCATCAATCAATCAATCAATCAGTCAATCAATCAAATCAATCAATCAATCATTCAATCAATCAATCAATCAATCAACCAACCAATCAATCAAATCAATCAAATCAATCAATCAATCAAATAAATAAATAAATCAATCAAGCAATCAATCAATCAAGCAATTAAATCAATCAATCAATCAATCAATCAATCAGCACCTCCCAAGTGTCACAGCCAATAAAGCAGGTGGGTCGCATGGATCACTATTCAGGACAATAGCCTACGGGGACTGCAACACACACTCATGTGGGTGTGAATGAAAATAGGGGGACACCCGCATAATCCATTTCATTGTTAGTATAACGATTAGAAAATGGATGTGGGGTACCTCTGGTTTTAAACAAACCCATGCGCGAATCAACGAAACCACCTGCAAGTTTGCACAACAAACATGACGGCGGAGAACATGCTTGACAGCTACAGCAATCAGCAAAACAAAACCGGGGATCAGATCAGGGGGGTTTACTTAAGCTAGGTTTTTTAATTGAAGTAAGCATGGGAGAAAGGAGGAAAAAAGGAGGAAACAAGGTTGTTTTCAGGATGAAAAT
>Ga0126342_10007712_pt1 | contig 19261 bp, 16 predicted proteins | sample Cyp1metagenome_FD_92528 | JGI IMG/M metagenome (GOLD analysis project Ga0126342, IMG submission 92528) | Coral microbial communities from Lord Howe Island, Old Settlement Bay, Australia - Cyphastrea 1 metagenome | ecosystem: Host-associated > Invertebrates > Cnidaria > Coral ... | reverse complement strand
GGTTGTCTTTGAACTATAGGTCATTTATGTTTGGGAAACTTCCGCCGCCGGCTTGCCCGGGTCTATGTTAATAAAAACAGTAATAACAATAGTAATAATAAAAGCAATAATCGTAACACTAATAATAAAAGTAGTAGCACTAATAATAATAACAATACTAATAATATTGACAATAATAGCAATAATAAGTATTCCAATTGCATTGATAGTATTTCCATGTATTTCCCATGATTTCTCGATTTTTGACCCCGGCGATGCCCTCCCTTTTTTGCGGCTTCTTTATGAGCCGCTTTTTTTCGCACAACTCGTTGGGATCCTCCAGGAGTTGCGAGAGGCCAAGAAGAAGTTGAGCAAAGAATTGCAGCAGGCCCAGCGACAGTTGACCAAGAGCGAGCAGGAGGCGCTGCGCGATGCATCGATGCGCCATGCGCGGCGTTTTTTTTTGGGTTGGTTGGTGTGCAGTGAAGCGACCGGTGACTAGAAGTGGATGTAGGAAATCATCATAGATCTGGGTAAATTATAACGACCTCATTGCGACCTCACTGGAATCATGGGTAGGATTCGGGAAATCATCCCCAAATGGCCCGTTACATTTCAGGTGAGTGAATTATTATAATTTACCCAGATACATACAGGATGGTGCCCCCCAGTTATAAGTTGGTTTATAAACCCCATTAACTATAGTTATATCTGCCATAAACCATAGTTATGAGAGTTATAAACCAACTTAGCTAACTATGGGGCACCACCTTGTAGTGGTACATGAAGGAAACATGGGATGAAATGAAGCAGAATAGGCCGGGTATTTTTCATGGATCTACAATCGGAGATTTTTGGCGGAATTTGCCGCATTTTGGGGTGCAGAAGTATGAGGATTTTGATGGGTAGACAATGGGATGGTAATAAGCCATAAGCCCCATGTTTGTTGGGGTATGCCCCCACGTATCCGATATCCCATATCCCCAAGATGGTTGTTGGTGCTTATCCAATGAAATCCCATGATGAATCTGCAATTTCCATCCTAATTTCCCATGCTTTTGCCCAGAATTTCCGCGAATTTTTATCATGTTTTTTCCATAAACATGACGATTTTGGGGCCTACCCTCTGGTAATTTAACATAGCTATGGAAAATGGCCATTTAGTTCATTGATTTTGCTATTGAACATGGCAATTTTCCATAGCTATGTTAGATTACCAGGCCGGGTAGTCCCTCATTTGTTGGCTGATTTTCCCCATCCCCAATGACTCCCATGACACCACGGCAGGTGAACAAGTTGAACGGCCAACTTCAGCGTACAGAGCAGCAAGCGCAGCAAGCAACGGTCAAGAAGAACCGTGAAGGTGCTTTTTGTGTGGGCTGCTGGGCTCTATCTTCCAGTAACTTCCAGTAAACCAGCGGTTTGCGAACTGGAAAAATTGGAAAATGCCCTCTTAGTTTATGGATTTTCCTCTTAAAATGCTGGGTTTCCATTAGTTTATCAATGGGTTTCTGGGATGATTAAAGTCACCAATGGGATGGATGGAAATGGGATTAGCCTGAAAATGGCCATTTAGTTCGTTGATTTAGCCATTAAGAATGGTGGATCTATCCATAGTTATGTTAGTACGTTTACCAGAGGGTATAAATGGGCATAACATGTTATAAAATGTGGGGATATTTCTGATATACCCCATTTTTAATAGGGGGATGATACAGTCCATGTTTTGGTGGATGATCATCCGTTTGGAATTTTCGTTGAAACAACCAGTCGGAGGACATAACTCGGGTTTTGGACACTGCTCATGTGCCTAAAGTGTGTCCCAAGACCTTTCTCTTTTTTTTTTCTCCATAAAATGAGTTCTTTTTTGGGGCCCAAAAAGGTTGAGTTCAGCATCCTTTGGATGCGGGATTCGGAGCCCTGTTGGGATTGTTTAACAGCTTAAGTGGGGGGAACACACACATATATATATACAATATTAATAATAGTATATATATATATGGGATTATATTAACAAGGCAGTTGGTTCAGGAGTGAAATCTCATTTTCTTCGTTTCACTCGTTGACTTTTCCCTCACATGCTAAAACAATTCCAATTCCTCTGTTGACATCTCAATTCCTCTGCTTTTTTTTCATTTTCGTTGGTGAAACTTCACAGTGAAACACGGTGAAAATCCCTGGCGAAACACCCAATTCCTATGTCGTCTGAAATCGGGGATGAAAGTTGCCAAGGCTGCTTTTTTGTTATCCATCCCGTGAAATAATGCCACAACATATCAATATGCCATTCATTTTCTCTCTATATACCCTCTGGTTATGACTAACATAGCCATGGAAAATCACCATTTTTAATAGGTAAACCATCTATAAATGGGCCATTTTCCATGGCTATGTTAAATAACCAGAGGGTATATATATATATATTCATATTCAAATAGTTTTTACTCATAGTGATACTATTGATGGTATTCCATGTATTTTCCATATCAGGATATAGAATTAATTTTTACATATTCACATTCTTCTTGCTTCTTTACCCACTTTCTGGTAGGTGTCTTCTGGGGGGTCCAAACTGGCCGACATTCGTGACATCCAAGAAGGACGCTTTCCAAGAACATTTTCAACTGGCCAAACTTTTTAGGTTGGTGAATTGGTGTCATTTGTCCATATATAATATATATATATGTATATATATAATATATATATGTATATATATAGATATATCATGTTATACCCATAGTTCTTGGTTGTTGTGGTCCGTCATATTGTTGGCCTTGGTTGGTTTTGGTTTCTTAGTGCTTTATGGCCGTATTATTGGGGTATATACCCTCTGGTTATTTAACATAGCCATGGAACATGGCCCATTTATAGATGGTTTACCTATTAAAAATGGGTGGATTTTCCATGGCTATGTTAGTCATAACCAGATGGTACAGTTATATACATATATAGCTGGGGTATTATATGGTCCTTACCATTTTTGCGGCCATGAGCCGCGATAGGATTACACAACTCCGATTGGAGAGGGTTGAAAATACTACCCATTGCTGGTTTTTCATTCGGGTGGTCTGTTCTTGGATTCATCACATCAAATACACGAATATTCCAACCCAGTGTAATATATTCCGATTATAATCTATAGATTTACTATAGCTGGATACATATCTGTAATTTTTTAACATATCTAGTTTTATGTATATATATAGATACACACACATGCGGTATTTCTCCAATGCACTTTTATGTATATATATATATGTATATACATTTAGATACATATCCAGATGTGTAGGATGAATATAATGAATCATACAATGAATATACTGTGGATGGAAGAAAACCTGCACCAGTTGGTTGATGGTTTATCCCATGATAATCCCTGTATTTACAATGTTTCACAGTTACCAACAGTTAACAACAGGTCCATCCTCCAGGCGAAAAGCACGAGGAAGGCATTGGTCGCATCAGGACGAAGCACGGCAAGGTGCGGGTCACGGACCGGTGCGGAGAACCCAGGCGGCTCTAGGAGCATCCCATAGCAAAAAAACCAGAACAGGGTGGTTCTGACCTATGAAAATAGAGATTCCAGCAGCAATCATATGGAGATTTAACGTTTGAACATAGGGATTTTACCACTGAAAGCTGGGATCTAAGCATTGGAAAGTGGGAATATAACTACGATATAACCATGAACCCTATTACAAAAAGCTTAGGTTCTTTGTGGGTTATTGGGCTGGTTTTGCTGGGAATAAAACGCTTCATTCCAATATCCCAGTGTCCCAGTGAAAAGTGGGGTGCGTTTCCAATTTTCCCACTGTATATCCAAATCTGGGAGCGATGACGATCCTGAATGATGTGGGTAAAACAATGAACAAAACCACCCATGACTGGGAATGGTGAACATACCACCTATAAAAATGGTGACATTGGGGATGGTTTATGGCATTGTTTTACCAACATTAGTGACATGAACAATAGGTAAAAGCAGCCCAAACTTGCTGGGTCAATCAGCTGGATGGGTAGTTGCTGATCCTTTCATCTTTTGCGATGAATATCTCCGTGCACCAGCGATAACTTTGAGGCTCAAAGATGGACTTTGACTTCTTTGAAGAATATGATTCACATTATTATTAGTGATAGTTATCAATAAATCATCCAATAACATATGGAATATTTCTATAAGAGCATGATATGACTGTTCACATTCATTTCGATTGCTTTTTCCTCCCCAAATGTTGGTAAATCACTTATTTTCAACCGAGGAAGCAGGGATATCGTCAAGAATTAGAAAGCCACGGTTCTTGGATGGATTTCCAATCCGCTCCAAATCATTAGACTGGGGTCTTGGGAGCAACCCTGCTGACAATCCTCAAATATACGTCTAGAGACATCTTTGTATCTCTCTGTCTCTATAGGTTCTATTTCTGTGTCTCCATACATGATAGTTATGTTGTAAACAATTATGCTTCTGAGTATTTGAATGACCACCCCAAAAACATCAAATACACAATATAATATATATATATATATACACATTAGGCATTATACATACATGAATACAATCAGATATAAATACAACTGCAAATCAACAGATTTTGGATCACCCCTGCAACCCTGCGTGTCTCCAGGTGGGCGGCGTGCTGCGGGAAAAGATGGCGAACGTGGGCCAGGCGCGCGGACGCTTGGCGCACGTCCAATTCGCGCTGTCCATGTTGGAGAAGGTGAACCAGGGCCGGAGATGGGGGGCGATGGGGGTTGGGTTTTAGCCACTAGAGATGGGGATATACTAATATACTACGTGATGCATGAGTCATACATGGGGATTTTTTCCCATTTGTGGGCGTTTTTTTAGCGTGACACATATGGTATCATAATCCATTGGAATCCCGTCGAAACGACCAGTGGCATGACATAGCAAGGGTCTTCTTTTCGTTGGAAAATGAAAGAGAGGGGCTGGGAATTTATATTACTGATGTAGGGATATATAGTAATATAGATTAATTAGTTGGTTAATTGGTTCTATAAGATATGGCTAACACTTGGTTAATCAAATGACTCTATGCCCCTTACATGTTAGTTGGGGATTGACTCATTAACCACGTGGAGATTTCGTTCATTTCCATGTGGAATTTTGATGGGAATAATGTGATGGTGGTGGTAGTAGGGAGATGATATACAGTAACTTAGGATCGACCAATTCCAACGGGGGCTTTAAACATATTGCGATGGGTGAGACTCAGTATGGTTTTAAGCTGCCAGCAGGGTGATACCAAGAAAGATTAGGGGTAAAGGCCAGCAACAACCAGGATTCAACTTGATTCAACCAGTAAAGGTGATGACTTTGGAGTGTCATGGGGATTTTGTCAATATGACGGGGTGGAGATTGCCTGTAGTTCAGGTGGGGTGAAAGTTGAAGGAACACGGGGAGTTTTTTTTTCCACTAAAGATGGCGCGTCTGTATTTATGATATATCTTTCACGTTCATTATGTCAAATGTACCAGTTTTGTCCACATCTTGCAGATTACAAAACACTTATTCACAATATGTGCACCCTGCCACATGAGAGATTAAATAGGCTAAATAGGCATGTCATATGGGGAAGGCCTTCCCAAATACCATCCGGTAAGTTAACATTTTGCTATGGAAAAGCAGAAATTTTCATAGGTAAATAATCACTATCATGTAGATGGGCCATTGCTTCCCTGTTAAATAACCAGATGGTAAGTATTTTCTCTGCAGAAATGGAACGTCTTGGGCAGATTTCCCGTTTTTTTCAAGCAAAATCATATGGGTTGAGATTCCATCTTTGGGCCATACCATGTATCTCTGGGTTCAACACATAGATGTCCCGCAAGGACATGATGGGGGGGCCAGCATGTTCTTAGCTGAAAAACCATGGCTGGTACATTCCTTGGAAGTCTCCCAAAAACATGATCTATCCAAATATTCATGGCCATTTTCGCTGTTCCAATTGCTGTACATTGCTGTAAATTGCCCAGTTTAACGTTATTTTTTGTAGCTCCACCCAAAGACAGATGTCCGTGCTTCCAGGATGTTATACCCTCTGGCCTCTGGTAATTTAACATAGCTATGGAAAGATCCACCATTTTTCATGGGAAAATCCACTATTTCTATGGCCATGGCTTCAATAGCTATTTTGACATAACCAGAGGGTTCCAGGTTCCAACTTTTCTATCGCTGCGCCTGACTTTGTCTCCAAAAATGCCCGGAAGGGTGTCATCAAACATGGCAATCTGGGAAATTTACTGTAAATGGAGGTTTATAGTTGGGAAAATCATCTATAAATGAGGGATTTTCTAGCAATCCATGTTTGATTACAACAGGGTTTTATCATTGTAAACCCCAGGCAGCCAGGCAGGCAGAATTTTATGTCTCCATCAAAGAATTCGCAGGTGAACATCTCCATGTTCTTCTTTTTCCTTGGTGATAGGCATTCCCTTGATGGATACAATCCCCAATACAGTGGTTGGTAGATAGTCCCCAAGCAAATCATCAACAACCAGCATGTATCACTACTTCTATCTCCAGTTTTTGAATGCTTAAAGACGCAACTCGATAATTGTGTTTGAACCGCAACTCGAGGATGGTGTTTTATCCCCATTCAAAAACCATCAACCAATCATCAACCTGTGCTGGAGTCCCCACCATGGCCCCCACAAGTAGGTTTGTAAACCCCTTTAGCCCTTAATTATGTCCCCCTAAGCACCCTCAGATAACCAATCAGTCGCCATTGTGATCATTATTCATCCACCATTACCCTCTGGTAATTCAACATAGCTATTGAACATACCCCATTTATAGTTGATTTACCTCTTCAAAATGGTGATTTTCTATAGTTATGTAAACGTTTACCAGGCCGGCTAATCCCCCATTTCTTGGCTGATTTTCCGCATCAATGACTCCAATGACCCCAATCACCACCAGAGGGTACCCTTTGGTAAACGTTTACATAAAACTATGGCAAGATCCACCATGCGTTTAATGGCTAAATCCACTATTTCGACATGGGCCATGGCTTCAATAGCTACCTTTGACATAACCAGAGGGTAATGGCCATTATTATCCCATGAAATCCCCATGAAATCGACAGGGCGTGATCATCCAAGTGGGTGAAGACCACAACCTGCCGCAACCCGCCTCCGCCGCGGCGCCGCCACAACGCCGCCGCCGCCGCGTGAGCGTGGGCATTGGCGAGGCGTTGGGGTCGGGGTTGACGGGGGGCAGCGGTAGAAACAGCAGGGCTTGAACCAAGCAGTTGGGATATAGATGGATACAGTGGGGATATATAAATATGTAATAATATATATATATATATATATATATACATATATATATATATATATAATAGATGGATATAGTCCATATGTAGTCAATCAATGTCAATCAGAATGGTAGTACACTTTTCTTTCCGCGATTCTAACACTGATGTTGAACAGAAACATGAGGGACATAAGTGCATGAGAAGTGGGTTTTTTTCCATTGCTAGGTCGGATTACGCAAGTGTACAGCATCGGGTATTTTCAAGGCCCCCAGAGTGGGGATTGACACTGGCTTAACGATGGATGATTTATTGTCACGGAAGGTACATGAAGTCTTTTGCTTGAAATAACTATCAAGTAGTTGATATAAGTATCATAGGTTCTTTGACTTAAAGGTAGTTGATATACTTGTTTATATGGAGATGTGTGCAAATTCAGGGGATTGGGAACAGCAGGTTCTACGTGTTATGGTTTTAAGTAAGCTATCATGCCAATCTCTTCGGCGAACATCGCACTCGGTCTTTGTCGAAAGAAATCTACGTTGTTTGTCCCGAGTTTCAGCAGCCATTTTTGTCGGTGAGTTTTTCGTTTTGTCGGAACATTCTTTGGGTTTAACAATCTCCGAATTTGCCAAGTGTCTTCACTTCAACAATTCAAGAGATGTATAAAACAACAATTCTTCACAGACACTTCAACAATTGGTGCTAAACATTTTCGGGAAATTTTCGGGAATGATCATCATTAGTAGCCTCTGGTAAATTAACTTGTTGACCCTGAAAATCACCAATTTTTAGAGGAAACTCATCTTCCAACCCCTACCAGGGTCTACCCCAGCAACCCATCCAGCAACGCTACGTCAGTCCCCAGGACGGCCAACCCATCGAGGTGGAAGAAGAGTACGATGAGACCGCCGAGGCGCGACGCGATGGGATGGGGATGGGGGGGATGGTGCCTTGCCACGGAGACGAGGCGGTGGAAAATGAACGGTGGCAAGGCTGGAAAAATAGGAAAATCATGGAAAAAACATGGAAGAATCATAGAAAACTCATAGAAACATCCAATTTCTGGTGTTTTTTTTTTTGATAGGAAATTCATCTATTTTGACATGGCTACTTTCCGTGAAGATGTTTGATTCGCAGAGGGTAAATCCGTTTCCTTGCATATGAAGCCGAGTCCGATGCAGGGATGACAACAATAATGTAACTGGGACAATGGGATGGGGGTGTTTAATATGAGGGGATGGGATTATTCTGAATAAGACAACAAAACCTGTCAAACTTTACACACACACACATATATATATATATATGTATGTATATATTTGGATAGGAAAACTATTTGTCAAACTTTACATATTTTGTTTCATGTTTGTGTTCAAGGGATTGCTTTGTGAGTCCTAGGCTCCACTTGGGCTTTGCGATGACGGTGATGATCATGATGCTGATGCTGGTGCCAAGAACAACATAACAACAATAACATCAATGATCATGGTATTTAGATGGGTATCATTTGTATCACCATCATGGTTGCGGATTAGTTCTGGATTTATGCTACACACAACACACGCATATATATACATACATACATTGGGGATTATTATAATCCATGAACTGGGAATCCATTCTTAACCATCCATTGTAAAGGGACACCATTTCGGATTTTGAATACCGCTCATCAATTTTTGGATGATACGTCATTATGAATAGAAAATCGCATCTATCATTTGTCGTTATTGTTACGCTTGTAATGATCATGTATCATTGGATGATATTCATGATGTTCTTACCATGGCAGCATCATGATATCATCCATCATCATTATCATCTATAGAAACCATGTACCATTGGATTATGCTAGCCCATGATTCCCAACATTATAATATCAACAATGATATTCATTCATCAATCATTTGATATTTTAATGTTTTTAGTGGTAACGTACATAATCAAAAAAAATGCCAATATCATCCCATCATCATCTTATCATTGATCATTAACCATATATCATTAGATGATGATAACCCATGATTTCCGATGAGAATCATCCATCCAAATCCCGTTCCTCCAACCTCCGACCGACCGACAGATTGCCAGGAGGGCGATCCGCACACCGAAGGCGAAGAGACGTATCTCACCGCGGACATGCGCGAAGAGTTTGAGCAGCTGAAGGAGGAGCCATCGCATGGCGAGAGCTGGTTGTTTGATGATTTTTTCTTGGGGATTAATTTCCATGGGATTTCATGGTCTAATGGGATTTACCCTCTGGCTTAATAGAATTGAACCGGATTTACCCTCTGGTAAATTTTTACAGTTTGACCCTGAAAATGAGCAATTTATAGTGGAAACTAGTCTTCCAATCCCTATCTGGCAGGGTCTATGTTAATTTACTGGAGGGCATATACTAATACTGGGGATTAGATACTTGTAATAGTTTGGTGGTTGATACCCTTTAGATACTGGGGATTACAAGAATCCAAAAAAGTGAATCTTGTTCTTTTTTCTTTTAACCAGGCAGGATTATACTTGGAATGACAGGGATTTCGAACACTGCTCAGGTGTTTGTTGGGGACGCCCAGGCTATTTGACTCTTTGCGAACAGGACAATCACCATTTTTACCAGGCAAATCATTATTCTATCATCTATCAAATGCCATGGCTTCCATAGCTATGTTAAAAACCTACGGGAGGGGACATGAACAAATGTGGGATTTGAACAAAAGTACTGGTATGATTGGGGACATAATGAGATGGATATGGGATACAATTATATATTTAGGTTTTATTAGTATAAATGGGGCTTAAATAATGATGATGGGGGTTTTAAGCATCAACAATTGGGATTTTAGCCATCCAAGCTTTGGGTAAATCATGTGAAATCCACATGGGTCGTTTTCAGACACACATCATTTTGGGTGGCTTCAGAGTCCCTCAATTTCCAGCTACCCTTTAGCTATAAACCTCCATCTATAGGGGATGTTCAATTGCCATGTTTGATTACCGGAGGCTATTTTTCATGTTCCTGACCCTTGTAATCTCCGGTAAACCAAGCTAGCTACCTGGCAACGCCTACTGCCTAATGTGGATATCTCATCCAGAAGGCACTCCAGACTTGGAAGAAGACCCAGTTGATGTTCAGCTAAGCTGTGGTTTCCAAAAGACATCTTTCATTTTCATCCATTTTGCGCTGATTTTTTTCTCCCAGTTTGTTGCTGGTGAGCACACAATGATTGGTGGTTCCCAATTTCTTGGCTCAAATATCCTGTTTTTGTCGAAATGTGTGGAATTGACATATTTTTCCATGTCCAGATTCAATCTTCTAGATTCAGAACGTCCAAAGAATGTCCATCTGGATTCAATCTTCGATTTATCATATACCCTCCGGTAATGAGAGGTAGCTGTCGACAATGGCCCATGGGTAGTTTCATGAATTCCGGAAAAATGGTGATTTTCCAGTTTGTTCAATTTTCCCAGAGAGTAGCGACATTTTACCTGCAAAATCCTGGATTTCCCATGGATTTCCCATAGATTTCCCCTGGTGAATCCTTGGTGATCCCAAATTTTCCGCAGGAGAACCGCCGCCTGCGCGAACATCTGGCCGACTCGGATCAGCGCTGCGTCACGGCGGTGCAGCTGCTCCAACAGGCCATAGATTTCCATGAGATCCCTGGAAGATCCCATAGATTTTTTCCAACTTTGGTGATATTTTTAGATTTTTTTCATGAACTTTGGTGATATTTTTAGTGAGCTTCTGACATCTCCAATTTTTTCTAAATCAATATCCCCCAAATGAGGGGGATATATGGTATGATCTATGGCATGATATCTGGCATTTCCCTAATATGTTACCATTGAAGGGAGGTGTGAATTTTCACCGGGACATTCACAAATTGTTGGTGCCAGGCACAGGATGTGTTGGAATCGCGCGGTGGAATGGACACCTCTGAATTGAAGCTGCGCATGGAGGACATGGGATGGATGATAAGTCTTGGGGACTCAACGATGGGAGCATGGGGATGGAAGTAGAGTTGAGTTGATATACGCGATTTAATGGATGGTTGACGGGTTGTGATATGATTGATAGGGTCTTCTACTGTGTGGTTTATTGGGGATTATTTTTACCGATTGTGGGAAGTCCAATGGACCAACAAGTATATAAGGGTATGCGCGAGGGCTTTGAACACTGCTCAGATAAGGCAGCATTTTTTTTTGGATGGACCATTTGCTGGAAAGAGGAGGCCACTTAGTAAGCAGCTTTTTTTTCTGGTGGTCGGTAGCTAGGTAACATTCATGTGGGAGTCATATGTGGTAGAGCCATATGTGGTAGAGCCATATGTGGTGGGACATACATTTTTCTGTAGATAAAGGAACTTTTTACCGCCGTTCACATTTCCAGGGACCCATCTCCTCATCACAGGAGAAACCCTTGGAACTCACCATGGAGACTGCCAGCACCATGCACAGCAGCCGTGAAGAAAGCTGCCAGCCCTCCCCCACCGCCCCATTGGATGCACGCCCTGCCACACAGCCAGCCCTCCATGTGCAGCCGCCCAATCTGCCAGCTGCGCCCATGGGACCCATGCCGATGTTGGGTCCGGATGGCTTGCCATTGCCCAACTTGTTGGGAGGACGTGGGATGGATGGGAGAAGCCCTAAGAGATGAACTTTTTGGGGTCCCTGGAAAAAACACAGATGATGTTTGTCGCAGGGGTTGAGATCCCTTGAAGAAAAGGGATGATTTTTGATTTGGTGGTTGAATATGGTGTCAAAGACATTGTCACTGCGAGAAAAAACCGGTCGACAATGGTACTGACCATGTTGCCATCATCCCTGGTTGGGTTTGCGGTCACGGGATGATCGAGCGGGTCATGGTTTTCGACATGGGCATCCTGGTTTTTGGTGGTGGCAGCAGAATCATGTTGCCAGATGAAAAATACTTTGATTCACATCGAAAAACCAGGATTTTTCTGCGAAGTGCTGGGAAAATGACCATTGAACCCATTGTTCCAATGAAAGCCTCAACAAAATGCTGGAAACAACCCATCCTTGGCTTTCTTCTAACATTTCCCATAAGAAACCCATCCATGGACGCAGGACAGCGCCCCACTGAGAAGCGCATCTTCTACGCAGGCTCCACCCTGGGTCCCAATCGCATGGTGCGGCTGGCCCAGGGGCGGCGGACGGGAGCAGCTGAAGCGATAAGCGATGGGTCAACAGGTCAACATGACTTGGGGGGACCAGAGATGGCTAAGTCGTTTAGTGTTAAGATGTATCAACCATCCGATGACTTCACAGATTTAAAGATACTTATATAAGTCTAATCTAGTTTAGTATTAACATGTATTAACCATCTGATTAGCCATCTAGTGATTGGATGGTTAATCTATGTCATTGGATGGTTAATCTATAGTCACAGTAGTTTAGTATTCATAGTATTAACCATCCGATTGAAGTCTAGGTTTAAGTATTAACCATCCAGCAAAAAAAGGGGGATTTGACCAACTAGAAAGTTGACTTTACTAGCAGAAATGTGGTCTGACCAATAAGAAATGGCGGTTTAAGCAAGAAATCTGGTTATTCAACTAGCCAAAATTCGGGATCTATGATCTAAGTAGCAAAGAGTGTGATGTAACTACCAAAACATGTGATTTATGACCAGCAAAACATTGGATTTGACCAACATAAGTGTGTTTTGAACAACAAAAATATGGGGGCTTGCTCCGAAAAAACGAAAGAAAAATTAAGATCTTGGATCATCATCGATTTCACACGGCAAACCATACGACTGGAGATTTTTGGGATTCACCCACTGGATGGATTGGTGTTGCCAAAATCCCCACGGACTGTCCATGAAGAAACCGTTTTTTTTTTCCCAGTCGTTTGCACTGTTGCACTAAACCAATTTTCCGATATGTTCCAAAAGCAAAACACATGTAATTTATCCATATTTTTCTATCAAACATCAGCCAACATGATTCCAACCAACCAAGTTGCATCACCCTCCTGTCATCAAACATTGGGGCCGCTTGGGCCATCCCCAAAACCATGGGTTTCAATACAAACAAATGGTCGAATGACATGGATGATTTGGTATACCCTGTATTTTAGGAAACCCCCATATGGCCCATATGGGGAAAATCATGGAACGATTTCTGGTGGATTTTCTTTAGCCAATGGAGCTGATAGGGTAATGTCAAGCTTCCGCAGCAAGGTCAGTGGCCCTCCCCTTGCGGGCATGCCAAACCCCTTTGGCTATCAGCCCATGCAGTTGCCACAGGCCGGGCTGATTTCCGATGTAAAGTGCCGATGTGTCGGATCATAGGTGGTTGAGAACCAAAGTTATAGCCGGTTGATATGGATTTGATCTGGACCTATTTATTGGCTTAGTCCACAAGACTTAATACGTATAATTGGGCAGTTATAATTGGACTGTCTGTGCCTATCAAAAATAATTAGGTTTGGAACATTGCTGCCAAAAAATATGTATGGGCGAATTTCCACTTAGGAGACTCGGTAGTAGGTCGATCGTGAGCTTGTTCTGAGCAAGTTTCACTAGGTCACTAGGTTATGAGTATAGCTGAAAGGGACACCAGTTATAAACATTTATAAACCAGGTACGAACTGGGGGGAGAAATAAGCCAGAAAGAATTCACCGTAAACTACAGCGAGAATTCACCGTAAAGCATGCCCATATTGCCATGGGGTTGTCCAGGAGTCCAGCGTGCCATCTTAGTGCCAATGGGTGGCAGGGTAAAAGTGACCATTTTGATCCATTTTGACGCATTTTGTACATCATTTCCTGAATCGAAACACATCGATTTCCAATGATTTCCATTCCAAGTTCTATCATAGTTTGGAGATTTTGCCGAAGGCTCCATATTTTCTATTTCGATTTTCCATGAATCTATGTGACATCGTTTTCCAACGTTCACTTCCAACGTTCACTGCGGTTTTTTCCGCAGCCCGAGAAGCCACGCCAGGACCACACCATGCCGCAGCCCTTGGGTGCGACGCTTTTGGATGCTCGGCTCAGGGGATAAATCATCGAACTAAATGGGCCATGGCTTCCAGTTACTGTTGGAGATTGCCGGGACCAGGATCTACAAGTTTTTTTTTTGAATTAATTATCATAAACTTCAATGATACTGCAAATGATATATGATATATAAATGATATATAAAAATGATATATAAATGATATATAAATATGATATATAAATGATATATAAATGATATATAAATGATATATAAATGATATATAAATGATATATATATATATATAAAAATGATATATATATATATATAAATGATATATATATATATATGATATATATAAATGATATATACCAGTATATATCCCATGAGATTCCCGTTGTATTTCCATCACCGACTTTTGGGTGGCCACGTTACTTGATGGGGATGAACCACAAGTTGGATAATTCCAAAGGCGGAGAAGGATCGGATATTTGGGTAGAAAGAGATAGAGGTAGAGATAGAGATAGATAAATCTATATAGTATATATATATAGTATATGAGTTGGATATATTTGGATAGATAGATATAGATATATCTGGGCAAATGATGGTGAATGATAGAGACCTCACGTCGTCACCGAACCCTGGAATCATGGTTTATAAGGAATCATCCCCAAATGGCCGCAGGTTGCAGGTTAGTGCATGCCCGGAGTCGAGTTAGTGGTTGAGAACTGACAGATTTTTGAACTTTTCAAAGTTTCTAACTAGAAATATTCCATTATTTTGTAGGTAACAATCATCTTCACTGGGATAATATAACTGACATATCATCTTGCGAACTTCATCTACCTGCGAGCATTCAATCATCACTGTGTGAACTAAGATGATTATTACACACGATTTATTGCTTGGTCCGGCACATCTTCGCAGATGCGAGTACTGGACACAGGATGGTATGGTGAATAGTCCAAAACCGCAGTGATGATATCCAGTATTACCCCTCGAACCCACATTAAACCCATATTAAACCCACATGAAAGTCATAAACCCATCAGTATTCCCAATTTATTGGAGAATTGCAATCATAAAGCCATGATAAAATGTTATATCCCAGCACATCCCATTTTATTCCCAGTAGATTTCCATGAACTCCCAGAAATTTTGTTGGTCAAATCATCATTTTCAACATGTAGAAATCAGGCACGCAAGTTGACCATGAAGGGCTGGTTACCCCGCTGGTTGATCATCATATGGGTATGGATCAATACCTATAAATACCATTTTTAGGGGGGATGAACATCCATTTACCAGCTATTTTGATTTTCACCAGGGGTACAAGGTTTTGACACACTGCCATATTCCTCTTTGAGATGGCCATAACTTGGCGTAAATCCCCAAAAGATGCTGAAGAGAGTGTTTCCAGGATGTGAGTTTGAGGATATTTTGCATCATTCCAGGGAAAGCCCACTTTTCCAGTCCCATGAAATAATCCATGACAAAAATTCATGAAAAAAAACCCGTGAAAGTCCATGAAACCTACTAACATCTATCCTGGTTGGTGGTTTAATTTTAGTAAATCAACTATAATACTATAAATAGCCGGTAAAAAGTAGATTACAGGTGGTATGGAAATCCCATTCCCAGTCATGGGTGGTCAATGTATGGCATTCTTTTACCTACATAAACGATGGATCCCTAGGCCTCCGCCAGCACCCCGGCCATTCGACCCATGAAGATGCCCTTGGCACCTTGGATTTCAGCGAAACATGGGGGTTTTAACCTTGGGAAAATGTGGATTTGACAACCGGAAACCATCTATTTTCTCAATTTTCCCATGACATATGGGGGTTTCTTTTTTGACGTTTTTCCCTTCAACCAATCCAGTGGAGTTTTCACAAGAAACAGCGGATGAATTGATCGTTCGAACGATGGGGATTGAACGATCAAACATTGGGATTTCTAGAAAAACTGGATCCATACCCTCTGGTAATTTAACATAGCTATTGAAAATGGCCATTTATAGTGAGTTTTCCCATTAAAAATGGTGATTTTCCATAGTTATGTTAGTTTACCAGAGGGTAATCCAAGTGATTGAACATTGGGGACTTGGCCTTGGATTTCTAACTTGGGGCACCCCTAAAATTTGGGCACTCAAGGGGAGGCAAATTTGGCGAAGATGTCGGGAGCGAACGGAAACGTAACTACAGAGCCACAGACCTCCAAGATTTTTTGGGGGGTTTGCGATCTTTTCGGTTTAGCGTATTCCAAAGCCATCCCCAAAATAGATGCCGAACAGTTGGAAACCTGGAAAATATGAGATACATATCATCGACACATATCTATACCATTCTGGAAACACTTTTCGGAATCTTTTTCGTAGCTACTATAGCATGATATAGCCTGATATACGAAATAACTACTGAAGGGTTGAACCATCAAACATGTCCCTCTGGTAAACTAACATAGCTATGGATAATAACCATTTTTAATGGGTAAATCAACTATAAATGGTCATTTTCAATGGGTAAATCAACTATAATACTTTGAATAGTCGGTAAAAAGTAGATTATAGCGGGTATGGAAATCCCATTCCCAGTCATGGGTGGTTAATTTATGGCATTGTTTTACCCACATAAACGATGATTTACCTATTAAAATCTGGTGGCTTTTCCAAGTGATTTCTGCGCAGCCAGGGACAGGAGCCCGTCGCCGTGCCAGCCATGCGGCAACCAATGCCGGTGCCGGGGTTTGGTGTTGGGGGATGGTGGTAAGGGAAACCACCAGTAACGGCTAGCATGGTTAGTATAGGTTAGTCGTAAGGGAAACCAACTCTTAATGTTGGAGGATGAGCTGTTAGTATGGGTTACTATAGTAATAGTTCATTGAGAAAGCACAATTCAAAGAAACAACGCCTCACCTGAAAGTCATTTCATATGTTTTTTTGAGGTGTTGGAATTATTCAAAGTTGCCCAGGTTTTGGAATGAATTGTTCTAAGTTTCCACAGAAAATCGGAGGGATTTACAAGCAACAGATGGGTACCGTACATGCATTGGGTTCTCCCAAAAAAGCCAGTAGATTCAGTCGATAGGTGAGGAGTGTGGTGGTGACCGAATTCAATGTCGTTTCGCGGATAATCCAATCTACCTTCCAGTAAACCAGCGGTTTGCTATGGAAAATGCCCATTTAGTTTATTGATTTTCCTCTTAAAATGGTGGGTTTCCATAGCAAACTGTTAGTTTACTGGAGGGTATGAGTGATATAAAACCTGCAAACAACAAGCGGACGGTGAATTTGAAGGATTCTGAAGAACGTCAAAGACACATGGAAATTTCGTCGGAGGATGGGAATAGATAGATCCCTACAGTAGCCCCTGATGGCAGCACTGCATGGATTGGACCCAATGGGAAGATGGGATGGTTTCAAAACCCCAATGTTAAAATGCGCCCATTTCATCTGTGGTTTTATAAGAAAACGTCATTAATGAGCAAAGGGTCTGCTATAATGCGAAATGGATGGCGGATAAGATTTAAAGTTTGTAGTTATGACATGGTATATCAGCAGCATTTTCTGCTATTTGAGCCATTTGTCAGGTGATACCCTCCAGTAAACGAACATAGAGATGGAACATCTTAACACTGGCGGATCATTCTGCGATTTCTCGATATCTTCAACCCCCGAAAATGGTGCAGAACATTTTTCATCGAAAATGGTGCTAGCCTCCGGTTTCATCAAACATACCAATGGAACATCCTCCCATTTAGATGGATGATTTCCCCAGCGAAATCTCAATGGCTACGAAACACATGTGGGGATTTCCCATTGCCAGGTTTGACTACCAACGAATGAAGTCTTGGGGATGGTGGGGATGTACATTGGCCAAGATTCTTAGCCAGGACCATCAAGTCCATCATTGGAAACGGAGCGTGTCTCATCTGGTTATGACTAACATAGCCATGGAAAGATCCACCATTTTTAATAGGTAACCCATCTATTTCTATGGGCCATCTATACCATGGCGAACTGTTAGTCATAACCAGAGGCTATTTCTACTTCACCGTTGGGATGTTCATCCTTTGTCATAGAAACCCCCCCTCTATCCTGGAGGAAGTTCGAACAAACATTCACCGATACGGAAAACCAATGGAGAAATTCTTTCAGAATTTGATCTGCAAATGGTGGGATTTTCCATATTACTGCTGGCAACCATGATCGGATGAATCCCCCATCGGGGGTTCCAGCGGATCATCAACATCCGATGTGTGCGGCTGTAGAGGGTCGAGCCCTAAATTTAGGATAGAAGGTCCATGATATTCCATGATTGCATGATTCGAAAACCTTCCACCTGTTCCAATCTTCCCACTTTTCTAATGTCAACACTGGATTCATAAAACATCAGGAACCCCGGCTGTTAAAAATAGGGGTGGTACCATTTAAGTATCAGATTATGACTATTGCTGGTTGGTGGTTTGGAACATTTTTTATTTTCCATAATATATGGGATAATCCTTCCCATTGACTAATATTTTTCAAGATGGTTAAAACCACCAACCAGATTGAGGTTGACAAAAAATGGGGCCTTCAGAAGGTCTACGGCAGTTATCCCAAATCCTCTGGTTGATCGTTGCCCCATAAACAGGGCTGCTCCAAGCTATGGGTGATAGCCATGAGAGGTTGGTCATTTTACCTGCCCAACTGACCCCCCAAAAAAAGTAGGCTGTTTGGAGAAAGCCCTGATTTTTTCTTGCCATCAATTGGGGAAAGAAAGCTGGTTGGTGGTTTGGTTCACATGAATTTTATTTTTCCATTCAGTTGGGAATGTCATCACCCCAAGTGATGAACTCATACAGGGAACTATTTTTCAGAGGGGTAGGCTCAACCACCAACCAGTAATGGTTATATGGCACATCTGTAACTTAGAATGTGGTTTTGGAAACCGCCGCCCCACCGGAGAAGCCAAAACTCACGTTTTGGGCACCTTCTACTTTTGAAATAATCTTCCCACCACGCTATGTGCGAACGGTTTGACACTT
>Ga0126342_10007711_pt1 | contig 19262 bp, 21 predicted proteins | sample Cyp1metagenome_FD_92528 | JGI IMG/M metagenome (GOLD analysis project Ga0126342, IMG submission 92528) | Coral microbial communities from Lord Howe Island, Old Settlement Bay, Australia - Cyphastrea 1 metagenome | ecosystem: Host-associated > Invertebrates > Cnidaria > Coral ... | reverse complement strand
TTGTCGGTTTACTTGTCACTGCCAGTACTTGTCACATCTTGTCACATCTTGTCACTGACCTCCGGCAATTCTGCGAGGTAGTCAAGCATGGAGAATTCCAAGGGTTCCTGGCAACAACTTTCATGCAACTCTTTGTACAACTCTCATCAACCCTTCGCACTTCGTATCACTTTGTGTTATTTATTGCCTATAAATCTATAAATGCCTATAATATCCTATAATATCCTATAATATATTGTTGTTTTGTGTACAATGGAACCACGACCAGGCACCACTTGAACAATGTTTCGCACCTCTGCTTCCTTGTTCCTGGCAGACTGCCTCTCCGAGATCGGATCCTCCTGCAAAGAGCCTCAGGGCTGACAGGGCTGACCATGCCATGGGGATCCTGACTGGCTCCTGCAAAACTACCCAAAACTACCATGCTGACCATACTTGTTGGTGCTGGGTGCTACTTGGTGTGCGGAGTTGATGCTGTTGCTGTTGCTGTTGCTGTTGTTGCTGTTGTTGCTGTTGTTGCTGTTGTTGCTGTTGCTGTTGCTGTTGCTGTTGTTGTTGTTGTTCATCATCATCATCATCATCATCATCATCATCATCATGTTCATGTTCAGGTTCTTTGTCACTGTCAATCATGATCGTTATTACTTTTTACTATGATGGTGATGCCATCCAAACGTTGAGGAGGTCTCATATCCCGGCTAAGTCAGAGTGCGCTTTGACTTCACAGCTTTTAATAGACACACGTTTTTTGCGTCACTACGGAAGTCACTTATATACGGTATTATATACGTATTGTAATTATTATATATAATATAAACATTGCCTCTTTTGAAGAAATATGAAGAAAACAATATAGAAGTCATCAAAATGGAGACAAACATCTGAAGCTTGCAGCGGTCTTTATGTACTGCACCACAGCATGCTAAGGAGGCCACATGTATCATCGTCACTATCCCACATGAAGAAACACTCTGCTTCACGGACCTTCAGCGGCGACATCCACATACGCGTAATTCTTTTTATATCTGTTGCGCTGACGAACTCAACTTCACATCTAGATACATCTAGGGCTAGGGCTTTGCGAGACTTTGCCGTGACGTCCTCTGTATCATCCTTCAGAACATCGTGCGAAATACACGGTGAGTGAGGCTGAGTGGCGCTTTTTGATGCTGGAGCTCTACCAAAATTGACAAAGTGACTCGCCTTCGCCTGTCCAGATTCAGCTTCTGCTGACTGCACGTAGTTTTCTTTTCCCAAAGGGCCCTCTTCTTCAGGGTACATTGCATCTAAAGGAGCATCCCCATGCTCCGGGGATGCTTCTACGTGTTCTGTTTCAGCTGAAGCATGGCAAGCTTCTGCATCTTTGCTTCGGACAGCCGTTTGGCCCTGTCGAATCCGTCTTTCTTCATTGATCGTCGCCAAATTCGCCCCACTCTGAAGGCCCGTTGGCATCAAGTCTGCCTTGGGCCAACCAGATTTCTGTAGTGAACCAGGTTCAAGCCCCGAATCCAATGGATTATGAACATTTTCTCCAATGAAATGACCATTGAAGTCATTGAAGGGTATGATTATTGTAAATGGGTATAACCTGGTATAACGGTATAACTCCAATTTCAGACAAACCCATGTGTTTCATATTGTTTCATATGATTTCCACATGCAAAAGTCGTCAGAAAATCTGAGTGCCTGACGTCAACGACCTCCTTGAGCCGTTTGGTGTAGGTCGGCTTTCCCGGCGCTCGGCACTTGTCTTCCCAGCTGCACAGATTGATGCGACCAGGCTTGACCCCTGACGGCCTCTGGTGAGATATCGCATGGGGAGGTTGTGGACTTAACTGACTTAACCCAACATATAGTGGTTGGTTGTTGACCTACCCCTCTGAAAAATATGACAGTCACTTGGGATGATGACATTCCCAATATATGGAAAAATAAAACATGTTCCAAACCACCAACCAGTATAGTGTATGAATGTGTATGAAATGTATAAATGATGATAAATGTGGATCTAACCAGGTCTGTCAGAGGAAACTTGTGCCCATCTCTCTGGAAGACTGGTGCGTCTTTCCTTTCTCTTGCTATGCATCATCGCATTGTTTCGAGAAATGAATGCAATTAACTACTTGTTGTGAATTCTGAGCACTGTACCCCGAAGTAGCATGTCCGCCAAGAAAGGACATTGCCCTTTGCTTCACCTAACGGACAGATGCAAATGATCTATGCTAACAAGGCACCTGCAGCTAGCACATACTGATGCCACCCGCCACCCGCGCTGCCCTTTTTGGAAAATATCCTAGACCCTAGATCCTACAAATCTATGATGATTCCCATCGAGCCCTATGTACGATTCAAAATCTAAAGTAATTTCCATCGAGTGGAAGCGCGTCTATCAACCAGCCTTCACATGGGCCTCCACTGGCTGAGTTTGGGCCTGGCGAAGACTTCCGTATCTTACCGTATATAATAGGAAGGATGATAAGGATGTGACTTGCCATTAGAACATCCACACCCAAGGATTCCATAACATGATCCAGCATGATCCAGCTATGAAGATATGGTCTCTGACGATGAACAGAACCCATTCGTGTCAGTGCTGGGTGCTGCTCGGTGCCTGGTGTTTCTCAGGCTTCTCCTTCTCGGGTTGACTGGCTTCGCCCATGCGTTGGCGCCTCAGGCACCATGAGCAACATAAATGAATGTATTCATATATATATAATATATAAATTATATAATATACGTATGTATATATATATATTATATATATATATATACGTATATATTAGACAGTATAATATAACATTCCTGAGCTGTGGCAGCCTGGCAGCAATATTCAAAGATACAAAAAATCCTTGAGCCCTTCACTGCCTATTGAGCTTGGATTGGAGGTCACCTTGATGACGCTCCTGCATTGCAGAAACTAAGAATCCGTTGAGTTGATTCCATTGATCCTCATGTTCCCCTAATATGTTCCCATTAAGAGATTGAAAAGCACCCTGAAAGGGTCCCCATTTTGAGACACTACCTGTACTACAGTACCATCCTGTAGCCATGTTTGATGGAATCTTCCCGCCCCAAGTCCTGCACCATCCTGGTTGGTGTATGACTAGAGGGCCTTGCAGCAAACCACCAATGGTGCTACAAAGGAGTTGGAGGTGTCTAACGACCCGGCTCAGGCACTACTGGAGCAGGTAGGTCATCCTCACCCATGCGAAGGCGCCTTAGGATCTTCGAGCCCCGTGAGCTGCTGCTTACTTTGCTGAGAACTGAGCTAGAAATCTAGAAAATTCATGAAAATTCCTTGAGGCACACGCTGCCGCCGCAGTTTTTGCAACAACTCTTGATTCGCATTCATGATCGTTCCTCAGCTAGTTACTCATCCACGTTGCAGCCTTCTAGATAGCATCTGGATAGCTGCTACGTGCATGGCAGGGTGGGATCTTGAATTCTTGTCATCACAGTAAAACTGTCTGTTCACACTGAGGCGCCTGACAAATCACTGCCTGCCTCTGCGCCGAGCACAAAGGTCATACACAATGAACAAGCTGCAACAAACCGTGGTCCAACGTGTGTTTTACTCGCAAAGAAGGAATGCGGTGCTTCTGCTGTATGCGATTCCACCAGCACTGCTTAAAATTTACGTCGTCTGATGAATTGAGAAGCATCCTACCTTCATAGCTCTTTCGCTAGGCATGGAACTGTTTGCATCTTTTTGCTAGGTTGTGAACCATGTTTCGCAAATGCCTACCATGATTTCACCATGTCTCCATCATGTTCGCCCTGGAGCCAAACTGCAGAATCAATGATGGCCATCTCATCAGTTTTCTGCCAAAAGGATCCAAAAGGATCCAAAAGGCCTATAATTGGGTCATCTCTCTGTCAGATTGCTTCACCAGCAGACACTCACCAAGTTCCAGTAATCATCTTCATCCTTTTTGGGCAGTGTTCAGGCACTGCGTGGCGATCGAAACCCAGACAAAAAGGTCCAGGTACGCCCAGGTGTACTGGGCCCGGTAATGGCGTGAGATGCATTCCAGAGAATGTCATCGGCCCCGACCAAAACCCAAACCTCTTGTACAATCTCGGAACCCCTCCCCGCCAGCGGAATCTGCTGGGAACATGATAAACACCAGGCCCTGCAGATCCGATGCGAGGGAGTCATAGTCAGCTACGCCAAAAAAAAACATCAGTCCCAGCGAGTCGTCTGGACTCTCACAACCCCAGAAGTCCAGCCTTGGGCACTGGATGTTTCACTACACTCGACCCACTAAGAGGTCACCTTTTTCCAGAACGGTTGTCTCAGAGATGTCTCAAGTATAGCATGCAAATACCATCAAATACCATCAAACTATCATCAAATACCTACGAGTCTTTTGCTTAACGTCAATTTCTTGCCTCACTCGGTCCTCTTGAGCGTGTTGTTGTTCTTCTCCTGAACATGAACTTCCAGGCAGAAGCACGTTAGCTAGATAGGTGATCTTCAATGACACCCACATCGCATTTATATAGCGGTAGTCACCCGGCAGTCCAACCACGAAGCAGAACAATGGCACTGCCAACTGCACCAACTGCACCTCCAGCTCTCCCCTTCTGGTCATCAAATGAATGGCTCTACGAGCCTTGGTGCTGACGAACTTCAACATTCTCTGATTGTCCAGAACTCTGCGGCATGGTTCAGCTTGTATTCTTGGATGTTTTATGATGTTTTGGTAACTTCTGGATTGTAATTTCGTGATAACTTCTTGTGATTAGATGTGATTAGACATGTTGGAACCTTTCTTCATTGCTTCACATTTCATGCCAGGAACCCACGGGCATAGCAGCATAGCACTGTTTCAGCCTCAGGCAGTTTGCTCCGCCACCCCTCCCAGGGAGACCAGCTGCTGTTCCAGCAGGAATTTGTTCTTTCGACCTCAGGCTATTTTCGAAAATACTCCGATCTGCTGAACATCAATGTTTGTTGATCATTGTCTGGGTTGCCTCCTGCACCACAGGTGGCATCTTTGCAGCTGTCACAGGTGGTTCAAGAAACTTCAGAAACATTCTTTTCTGACTTTCTTGCAATCGCGCTCATGTCTTGTCGACACGTCGGCACTTAGCTTTGTCGACGCATCAGCATTTGGTCCTAGCAGAAACTGGTTGCTTGCGATTCTCCAGCGCCTGCTCAAAACCTTCCCAAGACCCACCTCCGTAGTGCGCCAATCAATCAATTTATGGACTGTTCTAGTCAAGGACCACAAACACATTCAACATGTTGCAAACACGTTCAAAGTGTTCAAACATGTTCAAATACTCAAATTGAGCGATGGTCTTGGATGGGAGCAACTGCTTGGTGCCCTCCTTCCGAGCAGATTGCCAGGCAATCTAAACATCTCAGAGGAGTGCCCAGCTTTAGCACTCCAATTCAACAAGCACAAAGGTTGACATCGCCACCCTACAGGGATCTGTGCATCTGTTTCAAGATGTTTCTGCGTCAAATTGGCATCAAACTAGTCCAACTACCAGGTGTGGGTGGCGATGCAGTCAAGCCCGGAGTCAAATGCTCCCAGCTTGATCAGGCTAGGCTATGCCACAGGTTTGTGGAATCCACGAGGGCATTGAATCCCTATGCACTAGCATCATTGCCGTGCACTATTTCGTGCAACGGCTCGAACTGCCACGGTGCTTCAAGTGCCCCTTTCAAGAAATTTCAAGAAATAAAGCAAAGTACTGCAAAGACAAAGATCAGAATGTGTGTTCCGTCTTTTGCATCTCTGTTTTCCACCTTTAAAATCCTTTAACACTTTAACATGCTTTAACGATGTTTATCCATGTTTCACCTTCTTGCAGCAGTGCGGGTCCCTATATCGTTTTGGACTTCTGCAACTGCGGCTGGGGAGGAAAGGTAGAATGAAGCACTGTCGAGACCGCCACCAAAACCTGGTCGATGGCAGACCCGCCAAGGAGGTGAGGTCGTTGCATGTTTTAGCCAGAACCAAAACACAAATCAGAAAAGAACCATGCAGATTGCAAGAGTATGCAAAAGTTGATTGCCAAAGGCCAAAATTCCAACATTCTGGTGTCAACGTTGGAAAGCAGAGAAGAAAGATTGTCGCAGCAAACTACCACATGAAAACAAACGAGAGACTGCTGCCAGAAGGTGTCTGCTCGTCAATGGAGTATCCTCCAGCATTGCTTGGGATACGGTTGTCAAAACCTTGGTCATTGGAAAACAACCCACCATATTGTGCAGCGCTGTTCTGACATGACAATCACAACATAGCATGATATTTGTCTCGTATCGTACTAGACTTTACACTAGTGTCTGTCAAGCCATCAAGCAGTTTCCAAATGCTGCAAGTGAACGATGCCAGCAACGAGCGCAAAGCCCTTCTTCACAGCATCTGAGTACCTCAGTAATGAGCAGCAACTTTGCAACTTCGAAAGCCTTTGCTGACTATCCAGCAGATCCATCTAAACAATCTCCACAAAAAGTCTTTTGGTGTACTGAGCCCTGAGCTTCAGACTGCTAGATCGAGGGAAATTTGGCCACCGTTGTAAAGTATGAAATCATATTATGAAATCTAGATGATCTTGGGAGTTTGGCCAAGAGACTTCGTCACAAGTCCAACCAATATTCCACCACATGCCTTGAATTGCGAGCTGAAGGTCATCAACCGCACAGTAGGACAGCACTGATGGCTGTGTTTTTTTCAATGAAGAAAATAATACTCAGTGCCTAAGAAAAAACACCGCCATCTCGATCATCTCGACGCACTGTACCGGGCTTCCTTCGAAACTGATCCCCACCTGAGTGGAGATTGGGAGGATGCATTGCGCTGACCAGCCCTGGCGGAGGCAGAATAAGGCCCGTCTCACCATATTTTTGTGATAAGCCTTCACTCCAATTGAAGTGATCACATCTAAACCTTGCAACTGCTGTTTTTTCACGCATTCGCCAATACTATTCAATACTGAAGTATCGAAGCAATGAGAAGCATAGCTTCGTTCACAGCTGGCCTGGAAATTTGTGGCCAGCCAACCCCCCTCTCGACTCAAAGTGCCTGTGGACGAGGGCAAAGCCCTACTGCATGGCCCCAGCCATCCGTGCCAGATTTGGGCAAAAAGGAGTGCTTCAGAAATCTTCAGAATATTTCAGAATGCTGCTATGATGGCTATGATGGCTATGATGGCTATGAAACTCTTATGCTGTGAATCAATGTGCATCAACCCTCTTGATCAATCCTCTTGTCGCTCTCCAACTTCGGTCCTGTCCTTCCAAGGCTGCATGCTGGATCAGCTGTCCACATATCAGAAAGAATGATCCCCAAATGGAAATCTCCATGGAGTAGAGCCAGCTATTCCTGGTGCTTCACTGTGACTCATCAGATCTCATAAGCTTTGGATTCACGTGTCATAATAGAGAAAACGCAATGACTTATTTGCGTGGGACACACAAAGTGCTCCAGCTTGAAACATCAGTACGTCTCCAAACCCGTGCCGAGTCAGGATAATTTCCCTTCTGAGACATGTTTTGACATGTGATTGAAAACAGACTCGGCATGCGGAAAGCGTCATTTGGCCGTGTCTGATAATGGGATATGCCCCTCTAAATGATCATTGAATAGCAAACAACGTGGGAAAACTATTGTGATTAAGCAGTAATTTTTGGGGGTACCTAGTGTATCCTATTGTCAAATAATTAATCCTATTTACCAGATTCCTATATTATACTTATATGATATAGTTATATTATGTTATATTCCTATCATTTCCTATCTATTTCTTCCACTTTCTGGGCTTCTGCCAAGTTGCCGGCCTTCCGAGCCCTTCAAGGCTCGTTGCGTCAAGGCAGCAGTGAGGCCCGAACTGAGAACTGCACACAGCACGGGCACAACGCCCAACCAGAAGTGGTCGTCCCTGCCGAGCCGAAACTGAAGTGCTCTTACCATGGTGATGTAGCGAAACATTGAAAGGCTTAGAGATTTCCGAGAGTCATATAGTCATACAAGGCAGGGACTTGCAAGAATCTGTCCTTCAAAAAAAACGAAAACGGAAACATGCTGCTCACTTGTAGCAAGGCCCATACCTCCAGTGACAAACGCAACAAGCTGGACAACATTGGACAACTTTATCCAAGTCTGCACACAGGGAAGCATACGCCAGGTGTTCCAGCCACCTCGCCAAATCCTCCATTGGAGTCACAGGAGTTGCTTTCTTCTTGGCCAACAGCAGCGCTGAAAGGAACAACAGAAATAAGGCGAAGCATTGCATCAACGATTGCCGACGACCTCCAACCATGTTGGCACCATGTTGGAGGGATCGGGGTCACGACCCCAAAATCTGCCCACGTCACAACGCTGGCGAGCTTGCAACATTCAAGCTAGAGCACATTCAGAAGATGTTGAGATGGCACAGGGTAACCCAACTGTACCGCTACCAATGGTCTAGGTATGGAACAAAAGGAGATTTTTCCATCAACCCGCGCCCGCACCCTTGTTGTGCCTAGCATCAAGTAGCAAATCAGTGCAGCAGACAGTGTCTTCGTCTGGTTCAACAGATTGAAGGTGAGGGAATCCAGGTGAGTCTGACCTCAAACCAAGTGTCCAAGCAGAAATAAGAAATGACATGAGAAAAACCGTGATAAATCATACACCAACAAGGGTTTGGTATGGTTTTGCGCCATGTCCGCAGCCAAAGGACCCACTTGAATGAGCCAACCCTGTCCAGCGAATAGCGCAGAAGGCAACCCGGCCTTGAGGGTAGAATCACCTGCACAGTTCTGGGGTTGGCTCCAATACATGGAACGTCGACCTCAGCAGTGAAGCTTTCTGGAGCCGAGTGTCGAAATGTCCAGCTGCGAGCTAGCTCTTTGAGCTGCTCTCTGTTGCTTCCAAGCCTTGCTGTGGGCAGCTGGGAACATGTGGCCAAAATCTCAACGATTGCACTCTGGCAGTTAAATGTCATATATGCGATTAATTCAACGTGTCGATTTCAGATCCCTCTCTGTGCACATTCAATGTGATCTTCCTTTTCTTTCCGTTGCCATTGCCATGCTTTATTGCCATTTCCTATCGCCGGTCTGTACTCTCAAGCAATACATGTGATTTGCTCCCCAATTCCAAGGAAAACCCAAGTTCTGTAAGTTCTGTCTCTCGTGTCCTCTCTCGTGTCTTGTAGCACTTGTACCTGTTTGTTGAATGTTTCACCGGTTGCATTTCATGTTCACCCCTGCAAACTGTATAAGTACGGTAGCCCAAAAATGTGTGTACCGGGGTGATCTCCCTCAAAAATCGCTGTTAAATGGATGAACTTCTGAAACATTCATCATTTATCCATTAATTTTAGGGAAATTAAGGGAAATTATCATCATTTATCCATTTATCCCCGATCTCATTGCGATATGGCCATGGCACAGCAACACGGCAGCCGAGATCAAGATCTTCATGGCGTTGGAACTCAGCAGAATCACTGAGGCAAAGGCACCCTTGGGCAGCAATCGCTTCGCCAGTAGCGGCTGGAGGCCAAACTGGGCCGCCAGAAGCACCTGAGGATTTTTTAAGGAAAAACTGGGCAAAAATATGGAGTTTCATGGACTTTAATCGACTATGTTATATAGTTATATAATGAAAGCTATTGGAATTGAAATGGATTCTAACGGATTTGAAATTGATTAAAGTTGGATATGAAATGATGTGAACTAATTTGAATGGATTTGAGTAGTTGTCACCCATTCCGTGATCATGTGCTGATTTTCCTTGCCTTCTTGATTGGTTGCAAGCAGCAGACCCATCACCCCTTTCTCAGCAGTCTTAAAAAGAAGGAGAAATCCACACGTATCGACTACTGTAGCGATCGAAATGGATCAACATGATCAAAATCATTCAGACTTTGCTGATCTTTTGCGTTGCATAGAGTGAATACACTGACCTTCTCCAAGCAACCAAGCACACGAAGTGGCCCTGGGCCATTGAGCGCAGCAGGCTGCCGCTCTCAGCCATCCGAATTTTCCAAGATGGCATCTTCCTTGCAGATTAGCTGTGAGCATTGCTTTACATGAAACTTTGCGTGGCAATTCAGCACCTCTGAGACTAGTTCAGGATCACATCGTCACTCAGAAAATCTGCAATAGTTTGAGAATAGTTGTCAATCGTTGTTTTACTCTATTAGTCTATGTGTTTTCATCATTGTTCATCCATAGCCATTTTGAACTCGCCAATCGGCCCATGCCCCACTTCTTGGTTCCGGTTCAAGGTTCATCCCAGTGCGGCGCAGCAGAATTGCGAAGCCAGGCCATCCCGCTGCGTCCACTTCCGCCACCATGGCACTCTACACATCTGCTGTCATGCGGAGTCGGGCTGTTTTTGGGTTGACTGCGGGAAAGTTTCCCATATGCCATGCGCTCAACTGTTCTGGCACAGTTGTGGCTCAGCCTTTTAGTTGTAATTATATGTGCAAGAAGATTTTTCTAAGAGCTTTTCTAGTTGGGTCAGAAGAAGCCCCAGAAGAATTCTCAGTCGACAAGTACAAGCACAAACTTGGGGCAAGAATAGGTGACCACCAGGTGGGGTCTGGTTGGGGCGACTTGATTGCCAGCAAGTGCACACCCATTGTGGTTTGATATGCCGATCCGGGGCAACTTCTGTGCTGAAGAGCCAGAAACGAAAAGAACAACTAGTAAATATATATAAATATGCCAAATGATCCAAATGTGTTTGTTTCCTTCAATCATTGTACATTAAATCATATTAAATCATATGAAATAAATTGGTACCACTTACCAAATGGGATGATCCTCCAAGTATCTTGCCTGGTACTGGTGTGATTCCATCTTAAAGTGGAAATGGTGTCACCGTCTTCACCCGGCGAGTTCTCAGGCCCCATCCACCGCGTGGCACCAATCTTCGAATCGCCTGGAGCACTTCCGAATTTCATGACTGGAAAAAATTGGTGTACTTTCTAATAGGGTCCGGAATTGTTTTTGATGTGTTTTTCCGTTTTGTTTTTTTGGGATCTGCTGTTCTGTCTGTTTTCCTTGCAATTTGCAACATTTTGGAGCTGGAAGCTGCCATTTCAACGGTATTGCAACATTTTGTAGGGGTTACTTAAGGTTGTTTTTGCTTTTTGGGTGTGTTAGTTTGGGTTTATTTAGGGTTGGTTTGGGGTGTGTTTGGGGTAAGTTTCAGATTTTAGGTTGTTTAAGGGTTTACTTAAAGTTTTTTTGTGTTTTTTGGGGTTGGTGTGGGGGTTATTTAGGCTTGTTTTAGGGTGTATTTATATTATGCATCTTGGGGTTTATTTAGGCTTGAGAAGCAAAAAGCAGAAAACAGCGGAGAAGCAGAACAGTGGAGAAGCAGAGAAGCAAAGAAGCAGAAAAGCAATCAAGTAGAGAAGCAAAGAAGCAGGGAAAGAAAGAAAAACAGAAATGCAGAAAAGCAAAGAAGCAGGGAAACAGAAACCCCCCAAAAAAATGCCCAAAACGGAAAAAAAACAAAAAAACATGGTCCTCCTTTCTAATATGTACACAATCAGAAAGGTGGACAGCAACTATCAGTTATTCATATTATAACATATTAATAACTAGTATAGAAGGATACGTATTTCTGAGGCTACACAGCCCTTTCATTGCTGGTCCCTTTTCAGGCAAAGCCTGGCAGGGCTGTCCCTGGCTTTCCTTCCCGCCTCCTCTGCTTCAAGAAGTTCCTGCCCATTCTATGGTCCCAAAGGCGTGTCAATCCTCTACTGAACCATGGTTTATGGAGGTGTTTATTAGTTTTTTGGGGTGAAAGGATTATTAAATGCGGTATCAAACTGGTATCAAACTGGTATCTAACCAATATCTTATCACTGCTGGTACCGAATATGGATGAATATGGATGAATATGGTATCTACAACTGCGGCTATCTAGCTCGGAGTTGACTGGTATTGTGATCACTATAAAGAAAGGATATATATGGATATATAAAGGATCTCATTTGGAAGTGGGAAGGGCCCATCATTGTAGGGTCTGAATTTCGGACAATGTCGGAACGTCAGTTGTACTGCGTGGACAAGGCTCTTTTCAAATCACAAGAGGGCAAAAACGCAAAGGTATGCGCAAGTACTGTGGCATTTTGTTGGCATTTTTCCTTCTTGTCTTCCTCCGAGAGGACATCAATACCTTGGCAAAGCAAAGGGCAATCAAATTCACAATTTCGGAACCAAGAATGAATTTCTGCAACAAAATATAATACTTCAGCAGATGTAAGCAGTATAAACTCGAGACCCAGTATATCACAGCAAGCCACCAGAGCTGAAGCTGAAAGTTGCTGGGAATTTTCTCTTGAGAGCCCTGCCCACACCATTGCGATCGCGGTTGGCAGAGTCGAGGGTAGACACCTGGCAAGATTGTTTCTACTTCGAAGTTGTTGCTGCAAGATATTGCAAGATGCTACAAGCTTGTTTCACGGTGCCCCTCAATCGACTGTCAAAATCTTTCAAATCAGTGTAGAAAGTCCGTTTCAGTCCGTTTCACTCCACCAAAAAAGACTGCAGTCTTCCTTTTGTATCCACATCGGACAGGGTTTGTTCTCTCAATCGAGACGTGCCAGGCCCCTCACAATTGCGACATGCCGGCAGCACGGTGAATAGACGCAGCGCCTCTTCTACGTGGCTCACGTCTGCATCCTGCAGTCCCGGTTCAAGGCTGACTAATGGCTGCAGGGGTGACTTTTTGCACAGCAAGGAGGCTTTCTTTGCGAATCACATAGACAGACTTAACCATTTAGATCATTTAGCAATGTTTAGCCGATCTTAGCAGCCATGTATATAGATATGGAGGTTTCCTAAAATGGGTGTACCCCCAAATCATCCAAAATTGGACCAATTTTTTAGGGATCCCCCATTCTTAGAAAACCGCACATATGGTCATTCCAATTCACTCCACAGTGCTGCAAAGTGTTCAATGATCTTTTCCAAATGCCTGTTTGAGCTCCATCTTCGCGAGACCTTGAGCTGACAGAGTCTCGACTTTGACGCCCTTGTTTTGTTTTGAGGATCTCAAAGCACTCAACCAGTCGAAAGAACATGGAAAAAATTGGAAAACACGAATCCGATTTGCAGCCAAAGAGCTCTCAGCAATGCGGACGATTGCCTCTAGCTGCCTCCCGGCCGTGCTTCAAATTTCTCTTCTGTTCCGGTGCACAAAGATCCATGTTGCGCTAGAGCAACGCAGCAACGGACCGTTGCCTCACGGTGATGGGGATAGTAGCCTCAGCTGTTTTGAGTCCAGCGAGTCCAGCGAGTCCAGCGAGTCCAGCTGCAGGATACCCAGACCCAGGCCTTCTCAGACTTCATTGCCTTCCGGATGGTGACATAGTGGTTCTTCAACACCTTCCGAAACACTGGTCATATCTGGTCATATTCAAGATATTCAAGAGAAGCCCAGACTGGCCATGTTCAGAGCGAAAACGAAACAAGCGAACAAGCGAAACTGCTCCATGGCCAGCTCAAGGAAAGGTTCAAAATGAATGCTCTATTATAGGACTAGAGGTGTCCACTAACACTGCGCGACCTTGCAGACAAGACAAGAACACGAGGGGAGACCGCCCTGACGAAGGTCCGACAAATTCCTTCTCGCCTCTGCACCCTCTGATGTGATGCGTGGAGAGCACTTGGTGCGACAGTAGGCAATGTACCTGGAAACTGAGAGGGAATATGTACCATAAAAGTGGTTTGCATTGCTTAGCTCATTTTGACTCTACTTGCACATCAAGGTGGGATTGGCCTGTCGATGCCTGTGAAATGTCTTTTGCGCTTCCGAATTCTCAGAAACTCAGCTCAGGGCTTCCGCAATTGCTGCGTTGAGAGCGGCACTTTGTGTTCCTTCTGTGGGGTGTGTTCAATCATTTTCGAAGCATATCATTATATCATCATCATATCATCATCAAGGCAATGCAATAGCGATGCACTCCTCGGTTTGAGCACCACTGTGAAGTGAAACCAGGTGCTTTGCCAATCTGTAGTCGCGCTCGGGGTCCCTAACGTCCTGCAGGTGCAACCAGAGTTCATTCTCCCTAAAATTGCCATGCAAATGACGAATTGCCAAGAAGATCCACAAAGCCAAACTAGTCAGAAAATTGTAGGGAGTGAAGGTTCCCAAGCCAAAAAAGCTTATCCATCGGTCAGGATGCCTTTGAGAGGAGGGAAGTGAAGTTGAATGACCATTTGCGCCTTGACGAGAAACATCATGTCGAAGCGGGACAGAATGGTTGTCTGAAAGTCCATCTGCAGGGGGGCAAACTTGCTCGGCATTTTACATCGTACAACCGTGTAGAAGCACTGTTTGACTGTGAAAGTGAAAAGGATCAGGGTTCTAGAACTTCTCTTACTTCCTTGTCACACGCCTTCCTATCCTGCATCTACTTACATTGATTCTCACATTGATTCACAGCCATTCATCGTTGATTCATGTCATGATAACTCTCTTGACCTGCTCGTTTCGGTACTTTATTTGTTGTTGAGTCATATCTGTTGATATGAGTAATCCATAGTAAACCGCATAATCAACTGAAGATAACTGAAGCAATTATGGATGTTGCACGCCTGATCGGCAGTGTTGGACAAGTCGTCATAGGAGCCAAATCGAGGGTTGGCAGCCGCCAGAACACTGACAGGTCGTTTGGGTCATGACGAAAAGTTGTGACTGCAAAGCATGGCTTTTAGTTCGTTTCCTTCAAGTCCGGCATGAACTCCACATACTACACGAGTAATTGCATTTACGCGCAGCAAAACAGTTGCCTGCAGCGGGTGTTGAGCCTTAGTCTGATTTCAACGTTTGCAACTCGTCCCATCGAAGCATCAAATCTGGCAAAACGCCTGGCGCACTCCTATGATCTTAAATACAATCATAATTCAACAACTCAGAATCCATTCAAGCCTCTATGTATCTCTATGTCTATGTCTTCTAAAGTCAATTTTAAGTCTGTTTGATGTAGATTCTGGATGATTTTGGTCCTCTATGGTCGCCCCTTGGATCCCTGGGGCCCACCACATGACGGTCATCCCAGCTTTGGCAATGGAGATGGTCTGCTGCTCCATGGCCTGAGACGGGGTCACAAAGCGGGGGAACGAGTCATGACTCCTTTAATTGAAACCAAGTGTTACATGTGCATACCTATATATATAATAATATTATATCCATATCAAATCTACTCCAATTCTAGATCTTGAGGTTGCTTGGGAAAGGCATGTTCCAGCAGTTTTGGCGCCTCGTGGATTGCAACTCGGTCCTTCTCATCCATCTTGTCAAACTCATCGATGCAAACCTCAAGGTGAAAAATGATGCAACTGTTGGATATTGAATGGTTGAATCTCCATTGTTTCGGTAAATCCCAATTTTTGGATGGTACAATCCCAATCTTTGATGTTTAAATCCCAACCTTTGACTGCTGCATCTGTTCAATCTCACTTTCATGACAACTACCGGCAGTTGGGCATGGCCCAATGACCATTGCACACATGCTCTTTTAAAGTGCCAGTACCAGCAGGTGATGCTGTCGAAAAGCAACCCCGTTACTTCCCAATGTCTGACGTGCCTGCATGTATTCATGCAAATAAAGGCGTGCATATGCACATGTGTTTGTATAGGTTTATGTTGTTGCTTTGTGGCTATTTGTGTTTAGATAATACGTACGTTCAGATAAATTGTACATATTCATAATTCACATACACATTACCATTTTGTACATAGTATATATCATATAAATATATCATATAAATCTATCATATACCATGGTATATATGTGTATATTATATAGAAATATATAGAATGAGATCCCTTGGGCCAGCGCCAGGCCATTGTCCGCCAGCACCATCGCACCACCTTCCAAGGTGAAGCCACTGCCGTCCTTGACCACGGCTGCCTCGGTTTAAATGACATGATGACAAGAAAATGTGATAAAATATGGTATATATAATGTATAATATATATATATATATATACATATTATAATTATATGATTATATATATATATATATATATGATGATATGTGATAAAACTTGACACACTGTGATTTAAAAACATTGTAGAATATGATGAAATCACCGAGTGACATAGTATGTAAAATATGTGCAAATAGTCAAATAGTGTTGAAATAAATTGAAATGATTTGAAATGTATAACATAATATATATATATATACGTATATATAATGGTGGCTTTTGCATGCTTTTGCTATGTTTTTTTTCATTGCCATGTTAAATTGCCGGCATCCATAGCGGCTATCTGTCCCCTTGGAGGTGCCGTGACCTGAGCTTCCAACGGTGAGACCTGCTGCACTACTACCCTTTCCGCTGGTGTACCTGACTGGTTTGGAAAACAGTTTTTGGATGTTTTTGGTTTGTTGAGTTTCCATAGTTTCCCAAGGTTTCCCAAGGTTTCCCAAGGTTTCCCAAGGTTTCCCAAGTCCCAAAACTCTGTTCTTTCACAGAATCATTTATTCAAATATTACCAAGATGACAGGTCACACTGCGATAGGCGCAACCTGGTGGGCGAACTTCAGGAACTGACCAGGCAAGCAAGTGAGCAAAATTTCCAGGCACGCCCGCAGCTTCAAACAACCGAAGAGTTGTCCGCTAGAGTGATTCACAATACATCTGTCGAAGCCTGACTCTTTGCAGTTCCAGGATCTCCCAACAACAAGACGTTGATATCGCCTGACCACCGAGGAACTGGGAGCACGGATCAAACTCTCACCAGTCCAGCCTCGCAGGCGATTTCCACTGGGAAGGTGTTTGCGGGATCCTCCAAAAAGCTGGCCTGCGGGCTGCACTCGCAAGACTCAAAGCAGTGACTAGAATGTCATTAGTGAATGTTACTAAAGCAAAAGAAAATTGTCCATATTTTTGCCATGAATGGGTGGTATAAACCATCAAAACTACATCACTTCAACCCTCAGCAGGAACTTCTTTGACTCTGAAAATGCCACTTTCTTTAGGATTTCTGGTTTTTGTCTGAGAAAAAGAAACAGGGCTTCATTCCTGCATCCAAGGCCAGGACTTGCGATGGCCCGCTTCACTTGGCTGATGGAATCCTGCAGAGATCAGCTGGCTTCTTTAAAAATCCATGGTTTCCAGTTGTACTGCCAGAAAATTAGGGTATGCCATGGGAAAAAACTCATTTCTAGACAGCCCCATCTCGGAAGTTGGCAGATCACAGAGCTGCTTCTAAACGATTCTAAACCCAAACCTTCTCGCTCGCGCAAATGGCTGGGGCAATCGACCTGCCAAAAATCCCAGCTGGGAACGCCCAAGGGATAGCCAATGATCATAATGATCAAACGATTGGGAAACATGATGAAACATACTTGAAACATCTTGAAACATGACAATCCTTTAACATCCTTTAACAATCCTTTCGGAAACTGTCGACTTTTTGGAAGCCTTTCTATTTTCAGATCGGGACCACCTTCAGCATCCGGAGATCTATGGAATTTTCATTAATTTTCAAGCCAAAACACTGGAAGATCATCTCGCGGATGTTTGGATCCTGTTCAGCTCCAAGGCAGCTTGGTATGCTTGGTATGCTTGGTGGAGAGTTTTGGAACTTGTCGCTGACCATGCTGACCAGAGCGACAAGTTCAAATAGTTCAATCTCAAACCCAAAGCCTTCGAGATCTTGTCAAAGTATTCCTCCTCGTCTGGCGAGATCTTCAGAGCTCCCTGTCCAGCTGTCATCTTCGAACTTGGCAGAAATTGTCCAGTTTCCCCAGCGGGGCGTGCCTGGCTCTGATTTCCTTGTTCCAGTTGCAGGCCCAAAACCTTCAGGCCCATTGGATCCAGCTGATTCAAGCTAAGCCAAGCATCTGTAAAATGTATGAAAATGTAAGATCCAATGCAACCCACTGAGCTCATGGCTTGGATGTATGAATACTTCACTGTGTTGGTGCCCTGGTTCCTTCAAGGTTGTGCATCAGGCAGTTTTGTCATGCCATCAACAGGTAGTGACTAGCCTTGGGGGAGTTCGCTCCTTCACGTTCGCGATCATATCAGCACTCTCATCCAATTCGTGTTCATACATGTTCACCATCGAAACTGCATTCAACCATTTCAACCATTTCAACCATTTCAACCATTTCAACCATTTCCATCATATCAATATCACGCATAATTTTAAACCTCATTTCACGATCATTCTTTCCATCCAGCTTCATTGTTGATCTTCATCACCACCAACCTCCACATGTTATCATCCATATTCCCATCCATCTCCATGCTTATCTTCGGATTCCATGCCGTCCGCGAAAAAAAAAAACAGCCTCATCCATCTTCATCCTCATCCTCTTCCTCATCCTCATCATCATCATCATCATCGTCATCATCATCATCATCATCGAGACTGAAATTGAAATAGATAGATAGATTAGATCAGGTTAGGTTAGATTAGATTAGATTGGAGTAGATTAGATTGACAGACAGACAGACAGACAGACAAACAGACAGACAGACAGACAGACAGATAGAGAGAGAGAGAGAGATCTTGAACTGGAAACTTGAAATGGGAAAAGGAAAGATGATGAACGGGTAAATTATGAATACTTGCATTGGAAACAACATTGAACAATTAATCAAAATGATTCAAAACGAAGATGTATGGAAAACATATTTGGTGTCATGGGGAGGGGAGGGGATAAACTGGTTGATGCGGTAGATGGCAAAAAGTCAAGCAACGAACCACCACAAGGCTCGTCACTACTCAATATGGCGTCTGAAAGTAGGGCATCCCATTCCACATCCATCCACTGGTTCATCATCATTCTATTTTGTCCATTGTGTATCCCCCATGGAATGGCCATTGTTGATATCCCCATGTATCCCCATGTATCCCCATGTTCAGACAATCCAGATCCATGTCATCCGGATCTGAAACAAACGGCCCAGCCATGAACATCCACAGAGCTTCGGCCTAGGGCCCTGGCCTCCCCCGGGTCAGCTTGTCGCCTGCTGCCTTTTCAGTGGCGCAAAAGACTCCTTGGTGACATTGGCGTGCAGCAAACATGTTAATCAAAAATTGGTGGATTTCTCCGGACCTTGATATTTCATGATCTTTCTACCGATTTCTACCATTCCTCCAAAATTGTGATTCCATAAATGTGCAATCAAGAGCTGCCTTATCTAATATATTGTTCGGCAACGGTGCAAGTGCGGACGCACCCAATTGTTTTCCACCTGGGCCAAGAAGCCTCGGTATTGTCCTGAATGTTCATGCGTGTCGCATGTGAATTGAAACTGAACATATATGGTGTT
>Ga0126342_10007710_pt1 | contig 19263 bp, 19 predicted proteins | sample Cyp1metagenome_FD_92528 | JGI IMG/M metagenome (GOLD analysis project Ga0126342, IMG submission 92528) | Coral microbial communities from Lord Howe Island, Old Settlement Bay, Australia - Cyphastrea 1 metagenome | ecosystem: Host-associated > Invertebrates > Cnidaria > Coral ... | reverse complement strand
CAGGTCATACGAAGTGCTGCACCTGTCACGCAAAATCATCTCAGCAAACCTGAAGATCTGAGGCTCCAAAATGTAACCCCTCTCAGGAAATCAGCGCCCGGACCTCCTAACAGCTCTGATGAACATGTCTCTTCTGCTGCACCTGCCACGGAAAATGCATCTTTGCAGATCCTCTTCAAAAGTCCCACGCCTGCTATCTTTTTGAAAATGCTACAAAACCCTCACGCTTTGCTCACTTTTAACAAGATCCACAATCCCTTGCGCCTGCCAAAAGCACATCTGAACGTCCAAAAGTGGTCCGAACCCCTTGTGTTTTTAACATTTTGACTTCGAAATGTGCTTCGCGCCACAACGGCGTGCTCTTTTTCAAAATCTCAACTTCCAAAAGTGGTCCGAACATGGTGTGTTTTGTAAATTTTCGCTTGGAAATGTTCTTCGCGCCACAACGGCGTGCAATTTTTCATCTCTCATCTGCCCAGCAGGCTCCGCACCCGCCGCTTTAGCGAGCCTACTTTTCGACCCTCCGGAGCCACAAATCATTGGAAAAACACAGTGTTTCGCGACTTTCCTACCTTTTTGCGCACCTGGATCGTCTTTCTTCTGAGACTTTATCTTTTTGATTTTCTTTCTTCTCTTCTCTTCTCTTCTCTTCTCTTCTCTTCTCTTCTCTTCTCTGACTCTTACCACCTCTGCTTTACATCTGTCCATATTGTCGGAAGTTTGACTTCTAAACTTCCTTCGATAATCTTTATTTACCTAGAGGATCAATTAATAACCCAATTAATAGCAGATTAGTCCGTGGGGTTATAACTTGTAACTTATAACCCACTAGCAAACGGAATCCTAATAGGGGGCTTACTAAAATAACTACTTTCTAAGTGGGGTTAAATACCCCTATCCCATCTCATTATACTGGTTGGTTGATAGGGATTCCCATAATGTGTTACGATGATTTTGACAATCCCCAACAATCCAGGTACTCGTAGTATAATCACCTGTACTAACCAATCAACAGTGGTAGGTTTGATGGCTTACATGTTATACTATGCTATACCAGTGGTTGGATAAAATGTTAATGGGGTATCTAGCATATCCAACATGATACCTGCTTGCTAACTATTTCATCGGATGGGATGTTCACCGCTCATATGGGTAAACTAGACCAAGCCACTGTTGGCAGGAAGAAGGGCAGCCAGTCGAGAAAGTCCAGATAGAAAAAGTTTGCATTGCAGCAGCGAAGTTGCATTTTCTGGTTTCAATGCCGTTTCTGATAAACATCTTTCCGAAAGGGTAATCAGAGACTGAGTTCGCAAATCCACCTTCAGGGGCCCATGAGTTTGAGTGATGCATGATGTCCCACTTTGCGGGAAAAAAATGTTTCCATTTAATTTATGGTGGTTTCCATAAATGGGGTACCAAAATGGATGGTTTATAAGGGAAGATCCGACTAACATGGATGATTTGGGGGGACCCCTATTTTAGGAAACCCCCATATAAGGAGTTCCCCTCCAGCCACGGTATCTTTGGCCATGCAATGGCATGGCCGCTGTTCCGCGACAGGTCGATGCGCAATGCCCCAGCGGGGCGCAGTGCAAGCAGTTGAGTCAGGCAAGGGGGTGGAATGGATTCCAACCTTTTGGGATATGGATAAATGAGATTGAATGGGACATTTGATGGGATTTAATCGGACAATGAATGGTTAATAATGGTTGATCATGAAGATGTTCATGGATATTTAGTGGGATGTTGAATGGTTGAACGTTGAATGGGACATTTAATGGGATACCTTTCGGTGTCATCAAGCACGGCTAGGGAAATCTCTGCACTAGCCATGGAGGTTTACAGCTGGCAAATTCCTGTAATAGGAATTTTTCTGGCAGACCATGTTTGAGTACCGGAGGGCAGGAGTTCATTGGCAAATTGTAGCGGCCTCACTGGCCTAACCTTACATGACGGTGTTGGAATATAGATTCAGATATACATATACATATATAGTTAGATAGAATCAGAAGGCCGGGGAGACTATTCCTTGCGGACCCAGCAGCGTCATCGTGCGTGCAACTCAAGAAGGTGTCACTACCATATCTCTAATAACCAGAGGCTAAATCCTCTCAGAACTCCCATTTTTAATCAATATATTAATATAGATATACATCATCTCATTATTAGTCACTATGATATCCCCATTTTCCATAGCTATGACTTGGCTATGTAACAAATTACCAGAGGGTAGTCCTCTAAAAGTCCCATTATGAATCATCATTATATACCCTCTGGTAAACTAACATAGCAATGGAAAATCACCATTTTTCATGGGAAAATCCACTATTTTGATGGCCATTTTCCATTGCTTTTTGTATGTTCACCAGTGGGTAATCGATATAAAACCGGAAAAAAATGTCTATTTCGTTCGGGGCATGTTTCAGTCACGTTGGATAAATGGAGGGCATTCCATTAGTAATCCTATTTAAAATATACCATAAAAATTATTCACCATTATTAATCATTGTTAAACCACTCACCAAAATTTCTCCCATTGAATCATGATTAATCAGGTTTAATCACTATTAACCACTATTAATCACTCTTAATCGCCACTAATCACTATGAATCGCTATGAAGCACTATTAATAACCAAAGGCTAAAATGTTCTCAGAACTCCCATGATTATTCACTATATTAATTTAGATATTATACATAATCCCATTATTAATCACTATGATATCCCCATTTTCCATAGCTATCTCATCGCAGATGGGCGTGGGCCTCTGCATGTACGCCGCATCCTTCACCGACTGGGCACGTGCCGCCAGGGCATCCCAGGAACCATGGGGAAACCAAGCATGACAGGGGGGGACCTGGGGGGATATACCTGGGAAATGGGATGTTAGTAGTAGGATTTAGTGGGACATACTGGAGAATGCGATTTTGGTGGATCTCACCAACTTTCCTGGTGTGATATCGCAATGTGTCACTTGACTTGGACTATTTGTGTCCATTCTTGTAGGGGCTAACCACGAATTGAAGGTTACTGACATGTAAGTTGTGTCTTGTCAGTGTGAGGTACTCTTTATGAACATATTACATATGTTTGATTCAGGACAGGTACAACAATCAAAACATGAGTGTATTCACATATGGTATGTCATAGATTCTATATCTGATTCTATTTTTTCAAATGCCAAGATGTTGCGTTTTGCTTAGCGTTTAAGCGCACTACCATCGACACTGCCAGGACTTGCAGAATAGAGGTTACTTGTGTTAATATGTAATATACATGTATATAATATAATATACATATATACATATACATATATAATCATATATATATACATATAAATAGATATATATATATATACATATACATACATACATATATATATATATGTACATATATATATATACAAAGATACAAAGATGAGCACGGGATCAACAGTTGCCATCCACAACTTGGATCCCTTCGTGCCAAGGCCACCACGCGCAAATTGGCCGTGGGTTGGCCCAACAGGGGCGGCCAACTCGTCCCTTGCCCGGATCAGTTGGTTTCCCCTATGATTTTCATAGGGATTAATGGGGAGTTATATGATTAATATGGGAATTAATATGGGGATTAATATGGATTAATATGGTTAACATATATATATATATATATATATATATATGATATAGGGATTAACAATGATTAATATGGGGATTAATCTGATTAATGATGATTAATAATGATTGATGAGTAATGGGGGTACCCCAATAGCTGGATGGGTGGAAACTAATCAACTTTAATCTTTTGCTATAGGAATTTAATGGAATATCTACTAACCAGCTAAGATTTTTTTTCTTTTGAGGGTATCTAAGATTGGCAATATTATTCAATAGGTGGGGGAATCATTACGGGTTGGAAAATGGCAAATCCCTTCCCACCTGGTTGGGGAGCAATTCCTGGATTGCATTTGGTATCGCCAAATACCAGACATAATGAGCATGGCTTCAACTGGACCTGCGCTCGTCTTCCAATATGTATATATATATACATATACATATACATATATATATATACATATGATATATGTTTGCAAGTTTACAATGGGCCAACATGTCCCCAGATGAAACCAATATTCAGTCCACGCTGTTTTGCTCCTATGTATAACCAGTGGGACACCATCCAGGGTTTTGGGTCCCGTTCGACATGATACGATCTAAAAATCTACATCAGCGCGGGTCACTTAATTGCATATATATATATTAAGCATGTTATAGACATTCCAATCCAATCCATTTCAGCAAAGTCTAAGATTTGAGTAGATATATATATATATATATATCCACAACCACACATAGTCAATTCTGCTATTTTATGCAGAACACTGTAATGTTAACCTTGGATTAATGACCCCTCAGGCCCTAGCGTTTAAATCTATCCTAGGAAATAAACGGGTATCTGGGCAAAAATATTTTAAGTATTGCCGAACAAAATGCGTATACTTGAAAATGAACACATAATTGCAAAACAAACATGCCCGATTGAAAACACGTACTGCTGAATAGGTTGCCTAATTGACCACATCTTAAGAAATCCAAGCAGAAAATCCAAACCCAATAAAAAATCACCTGCGCATGTTCCCACCGTCAACTCTGGGCCATTCTTCACCACATGGCGGAATGGTGGAAGGAAATGAAAAAATGCGACTTGCCACGGCGAACCTGAAACCCATTGGGAAGCTGAAGCTGATGGTTGTTATCGCAACCACACTATGTCAGGAGAGCCCTAGACACCATCCCGCCTCCATGCCGGGTTATTGTTTCCGCCGGCGAAAATGGACAAAGGAAGTCCAAGCGTTTTTTTAAATCCCACGTTAACATGATGTTTCCAGGAATCACAGCTCCGCCTTGGTTCACAGATAGCCTACAATCAATGCCAAATGATTGAGTCAACTCTGCTAGACCATCACTTCCCAATCGAAAGCCTGTTGGAATGTATTGGATCTAGTCAGTTTCCCCAAGATATGTGGTACATATACTGGTTGGTGGTTTTGAACATGTTTTATTTTTCCATATATTGGGAATAACAAGCCCAACTAACTTTCATATTTTTCAGAGGGGTAGGTCAACCACCAACCAGTATATCATATATGTTCCAATGATTCATTTTACCGGTTTAAGTGGCTTATCACTTCCAAACCCGGGCTCCAATGAGTTGATGTTCAGGGTACACACTGTACAGGCTGGTGCCAGTTATGTTGCTTTAGTTCATCCCCTTGAAGTAGTTCGTTATATCCCCATATATCCCCCATAAGGCCCTAGTTTTTTTTTCGTAAGACCAAGGCTAGCTTCCAAGTCGCCAAGACTTTTCAGGCCCTACAGGCCATCCGCAAGGGTATTCATGGGGAAAAAATATGGAGAAAGCTCTGGATTTTGGGAGTCAACTGGGTCAACTCATGTGGGGATGGGTCAAAATCCAATTATTACCATATGACTGCGAACAAACATCCATGAAGCAGCGATTTTTGGGTCCCGTTTGGGTACCGTTTTGACCCATTAACCATGGTATGTTACTGTATATACTCCAAGTTTCGGAGAAGACTGCCAAACGTGTTAGCAGAAACAGTTTCTTCGAAGTGGTGCCGGAAGAGAATGAGGTTGTGCAACAAGGAAGCGCGCAAAATTGAAGTTTCTGAAACCTTCAAAACTATGAAGCGCTGCGAATGCACCCCTGTATTGGACAGTAGCACGTTGGAACTCTACTCTCTGTGCTCTCTATGCATTCCCGTCGAAGCAGTGGCGCGCTGAATAAAAAGTGCAGATCAGCGCCACCACGCCTAGGGGCAGGAGCCGGTGCAAGCTGGATCCAGACGCTCGTTTTTTTTAACTATGGCTCTTTGCTAATGCAGACCATTCAGGTACAATGTGAGGCCCCCAAGATAGCTAAGTTGGCTTATAACTCCAATAACTATGGTTTATGGTACTTATAACTATAGTTGCCGGGGCTTATAAACCAACTTATAATTGGGGGGTCTCACATTGTAGCTGTAATCATGGGATCATTGGATTTCAATCACGGGTGCGCCGGCATGGTATCCTTGGCTACGGTTGGTTCAGGTCTCAGTTGGAACATCACCATGTGTTAGTCATCAAAACCCGGTTCGTATCAGTTGAAACCCTACTTTGCTATAGTTCAAACTCCAATGATATCTGGTCGTTTAAAACCTAATTTTATAGCACCTTGGTTTAAGATCCCCGTCTTTGTTGATTTCTTATTGAAACCGTATAATTGGCTAATACTGAGAGCCCTTCAGTCCCGCTGGCAGAATCTGAAGTCCAAGTATGGCGTGGATGACGGCGACGTCGCGCCAACCTCAGTTCGGCGCAGGGTGGGCCCAACCAAGAGCTTTGGAGAAGATGGTCATGGATTCTCGTTGATTTTGAATGTGTAAGCAATGACATACCGATGCAGATTTGGATAGATATGGATGGGTCAAAACCCAAGAAATTACCATATGTTGGGGAACGACCATCTATTAACCAGCTATTTTAGGGTACCGTTTGGGTACTGTACCAGGGTTTTGACCCCTATTCATATGCATCACACCAAGTAGCAAACTGAAGAAACTTGTGGCCCGAGAAGAAGAAGTTGTCCATCCAGATCCCAACATGCTGACCATTCTGCTGATTTTTTTTAATGGGAACTATTGGGTGCCACGATAAAATGACCGACAAAGAGGCAGCCCTGTTGAACTTGTTGGAACTGTTGGAACTCATTTTTACTAATGTACCGTTTGGGACCCATTTACCAACTATTTTCGAGGGTTGCGTTTGGTTTTGACCCATACCCAAATTGAGAGTCGCACATCATGGTCGTCGCATCGCCAACATGACCGAGGATATGTTGACTTTGAAGGACGAAGGGTGGCAGTCGGGATGATGCGGCTGGCGTGCCAAGGTTGACATGTTGATTCTATAATCACGTCATGGTTGGTGGCAATCGTTTGCATGCATACCTGAGAAAGACCGGTCATTAGGGTAGACTTTGATCCACGAGTGCGGCACCGGTTTTTGCATGGAACAGGCGACTATCATGTCTGTACACAAAACATTGATGGAGTTGCCACACAGGGTATCTGATATTCACAGGAGTGTTGAGTAGTCGTTAGTTCTGAACTGTGCAACGCTGACGACTCTATCATTGTTGAAATTGGCAAAGCGAGTACAGTCTCTGGCATCTTGAGCATGTTAAGTATTCCCTCCTGTGTTCGTTACATCCCATATATGTTAGGCTAAGTTCATCGTCCTTGTTGGTTGGATCAACAAAACAAACAAATGTTCAATTCACTACTTGCACGCATATCTAGAGAGAGAGAGAGAGGAAAAAAAACATACTCTATGTGACTAAAAAAACGTGTTCGATGTATATGGAACATAGTTGGTTGAACATAGTTTCCGCAGCATTACATAATTCTATGTGACCTTGCAGGAGTTGCTGAACTCCATTGCCCCAGCGGGCACAGCGAATGCAGCTGGAAGCAGCGCGGGAAACACCGCGCTTTCTGCTGCCGCGGTTTCTGCAGTGTGGGGGCGCTGGGTTTCATGTTGGACACCTGATGACACCTGTGGCCTGAGAATCCATGGCTAAACAGTTGGGAGTGGGTCAAAATCCCCTTATTATCAATTGGAATGGGATGAACATTCATTTACCATCTATTTTTGGGTTCACTAAGTACCAGGCTTTTGACCCATAGCCAGTTGGATTTTTTGGAACTCTGGAAGACCATGGAAGACCAATCTCCTCATTGGATTTTTGGGGAACCAGGAACGAAAATATGGATTTGGGAAGGAGGACCATTTTTGACAAAAGGCTGCTTGTGTGATCATATATCTTGCTGTTGCGGATGTAACATGATTCATAACCGACCAAAAAAATAGGGTTTCTAATGGTTACTAGGACCTAGGAAAAACACGTGGCATTTTAAGAACAACAATTGGTAATTATTTAAACATCACTTGGGATATTTGAGAAGGGGTTGAACCCTTCGGGGGCCACAGGGCCCAAGAGGAACAATATTCACCCACAGGGGCGATTCTGACCCACAATTGCCATCATAGCCATTGATTTGAGGTTTATAAATGTTCATTATTTAGATTGCTTCATATTGCTTCATTTGGGTCTGGGTCAATAGGGAAATCCCATGTGTGTGATCGGGAAATCGTATGAATGAATACATCCGGGTACATTCCTGCAGAAGAAACTGAAGCAAGGCAGTCCACGCCTGGTGAATGATACAGCCGATCGGGGGAATGACCCTAAGATTGGCGAACCTTTCTGCTCGGTGGTTTATATGATTCTGTGATTTATTATTTTCAATTCTGTTTGGCGTCTTTCCCATTGATCCCTAATGACCCATACTGGCCCATACTTCTAGGATGATTAAAAGCACCAAATTGTTGAATGGCTGTTGAAAAATGATGCTTTGCTTTAGCCAGATGGGTGAATTTTAGGATCCTTTTCGTTTTCACAAGAGTCGGGATATAGTAAACTGGCTAAACCTTGCTTTGATTGGCATTTGTTTCAATTGACAGACTAAATTGGTTACAGGGAAGGTGTGCAGGAACGTCCCACATTTGATGATCATGACCCAGGTTTGCTTTTGAATTTCCCTTCAATGAATGCACTGAATCAATGTACTTAAACACCCTTTAAGGTGTTTCAACATGTTCCAACGGAAATATTTCATCAGAAAATCTATTGATTTATTGAGGGCTGCCGCCCCTGCCGCCCACCCCGGAAAACAATATTGGCATTGAAAGCCAGTGATTTTCCAGGTCGCTACGTTAAATCACTTCTGTAGATTGTTGTTTTTTTGGTTATATACTAATTGGATCTTACTGGTTTCTTGGATTATAACAAACAATCATGGGGATATCCATGTGCCAACCAATTTTGGGATGGTGGTATGCTCATGGGGTGATAGTTTTAACGGCTGTTTCTGAAAGTTCTCATTTTGGAAGGCCAAGTGGGCAGTGTCCAAAGACTTTGTGGCCTGGTGAGGTAGCAATCTGGTGATTTTAACGTTGCTATGGAGAAGCACCAGTTTCAGGAGGTAAAACATCATTCCAATCATCTATAGATGGCCCATGGCTGCCATGGTTTAGTTTAAAAACTAGAGGGTAAGTATATGCAGTATGTATAATATATATATAATATACATGTACACACACATACATATATATATATATTATATATATATATATACCGTTACCATATATATGTATCTTGTAAATTTGGGTTTATATGCTACTTGATTGATTCTGCAATACCATGGCCCGATGATGGGAACATCGACGTTTACGAGCTTCCCGCAGCGCGGCAGCCCTTCGTCTCTGTGGTCTACGTCCATGCGCATGATACGACACAATTTTAAGCCAAAACATGCTAAAACTTGTTGTTTCACCGGAGACGTACTGAATAGATTTTGCAGGTGTGCAAAATCCAGATTTCCCAGGAACATGGCAGATTTGCCGGATCTATGTTGATTTACCCGGGGGTCTTGTGTGCTTTTATTTGAATACTGCCAGCCCCCCAAAGCTTGCTGCCCCCGCAGAGCCTTAGCCCCATAGTGCTGAAGGACGGAGCCGGCCCGCGGCCTGCAGCTTACGGTGCCTAACGTTGCTTTCTGACCCGACAAGAAACTAGCTCCCAAAAGCTTGCTATTTGCTAGTTTCGGGGCTGCCCCTGCAGAGCCTTAGCCCCATGCTGCTGAAGGCCCGCGGGCTTACGGTGCCTAACAAAAGCTTCTTGCCTTCTTGCCCCTTGCTGCTGGTAATTTCTCCTCTCACGCGCTCCCCCTGCTGCAAGCGGGTTCGGCGGATATATATATATACATATATATATATATATATATATCATATATAATTATAATATAATTATAATATATATAATATGTAATATATATAATATATATATAATATAATATAATATAATAATATATATATATATATATTATTATAATATATATATATATATTAAAAAATATATTGTATATAGTATAATATATATTATATATAGAATACATATAATACATATAATATATATATATATAATATAGAATATATATAATATATAATATATATAATATAATATAATATATATAATATATTTAATTTTTTATATATAATATATAGTATATAAATTGTATATATATATATATATATATTTAATATTATATGTATGATATATATTTAATATTTTATGTATGATATATATATATATTGAATAATTATAATATATTATATATTTAATAAATAATATATATAATATATATGATACATATATAATATAAATGATACATATATAATATATATGATATATATATAATATTTTATATATAATGTATATATCATGTATATATATGATATATGATATATTTATAATATAAAATATTTATTTTGTAATATATATATATATATAAAAGGATATATTATTTTAGTAATATATATATATATATATTTATTTACTCAAGAACATATATTCCAATATATTCCATCCATAGGGATGATTCCCGTTCATTCCATTTATATATCCATTCTGTCATGGATGATTTTGTCACCATGTGGCAGGCCAGGACCTTCTGGTGGTGCGGCTGCGAGCTGGAGTCCCAACGGAGTGAAGCAATGATCCCTTGAAATGCATCAGTTATTTTTGACCAATAGTAATGTATGTAAATCAAGAATTTATTAACTGACTACGATTAATATGTATATATAATATGTATTATATTTTATTAGTATGATCCATGTATACAATATCATTTAGCCCATTGTCATATATGCTGCTCCATATTAATGGAATATGTAGACCAGCATTGTAAAGAACATTTCTGTAACTCCAAAACTACACAGAAATGTATGCAAGTGGAACATGTGGGGACGATTAAGTAGCTGCTTGATAAGCATGTCGAACTATACGTGAGCCATTTATGGGATAATTCCAGCAATCGAGGACTGATTTCCAGGGTTAGTTTCATCAGTTACGACCGATGATCCTCAAAATGGGATCCCTGAGGTTAGTGAGAGGTTAGTGGCTGGGGTAAATCTGAACTATCTCAGTCGCAAGGGGTTATAACCCAATTTTTTGTTACTTTCATACTTATGTTTCACATCTTGTGATGCCATTTATGTTGGTGACAGACCCTAATTTATGTTAAAACCCAACTCCAGTTGGATTATCTTGGTATGGCATCTTCTAAATAGAGAAACCAAATTGGACACCCGGAAATCATGAGGTCTTAAATTCAAATCAAAAAAACATGTTACCATCTATTTGGACATATCAGGTAAATCTCCATTGATATAATTCGGAGTTTCCCCCGATTTTGGCAGGTTGAAACACCCTCCCAAGTGGTAATGGTGCTGGAAGTACATAATTCAGTATTTTTTGGGAAAATTACCCCAAAGACTATCCAGTTTTATAAGCAAATATACCGGGACCGTGGAGCATTTCCCCATCATTTTTTGTTGGTTAAAGCATGTTAAAACAAGTTTCCTTTGTAACTATTTGTTTTTGGAACATGGTTTGGGTTTGTCTGAAAATAGGGCACCCCAGAATTCATTGTCCCAATTAAAATAGCATACAATTGCTATTTCAGGGAATTCACCATTAAATTGACTATTTTCAGACACAGCCAACTATTGTGAATTGTATATCGCATTCTATCACATTAATTGTCTGTTTTTGTTGGTTTTATCCAATGAATATCCCATTCTATCCGTCATAAACCGGTTCCTGTGACCATCCACAGGTCAGCCCTCTGGCTGGAGTCGCAGTGCTCAGCTTCGGGTGCCGCCGTTGTTTCGGAGTAGCCACATTCAACAAAACCAAGAAATTAGGCTAACTAGGGTTTATACATATATATATATATGTAGTGTATATATAGAGAAATAGATATAGATATAGATATAGATATAGATAATACAGCTAATGGGGGTTATAAACCAACTTTCATGGTTTTCGCCGGAAGAGTGAGGAGGCTTAAGCGATATTGGATGGATTTCACCAACATGAATGCGGAATTCACCAGCCAGCCAAACTTAGGGGTTCATTGGAATGTCGTCAACCAAAGTGCAGAGATGTCACCAACCAAAATGGTTCGGAATGAAGAATTGTTGGTTGATAGTTGATACAATCAGTCCCATATTTTTTGAACGAAAGAACTACACATGTCTTGGCGTTTCGCCAATGGGAGTTAACAAGGGCCCATGGTCGAATTGCTTAAACAGATTGAACATTGAACCAATCATAGCAAATCCATCCAATAATCCACTCGCGCAGCATGGAACCCCAGAAAATTATGGTTTTGGACATTTGCCCGTCTATTGGAAACGGCAATTTGTGAGTTCCAGTTCTATTTATTTTGGGATAATTAATATGTTATATAATAATTAGATAGAGCGTTTGGGTGGAATGCGGTTCTAATTTTCCACCAGCTTTATTGGGATCAGTAACTTTACAGGGCCCTCAAGAAAGAAATGCGACAACAACTGGGTATGTTTTGCAGATAGGGTACTCGCAAATCCGCTAGTCAATAATCGGTTTCCCTGGCAAAAAGGGCCATGTGAGGGTATACCTACCCCATTTTAAAGTTTCAGAAACAGCCCAAAACTAAATTAAGGATCAAGTTTGTTTAATATGTTATCATATACCTGATAGATCATCATTTTATGATTTTATGATTTTCATGTGGTAAATCCAGCAATTTTCCGTAACACACCCTAATACAGTTGATGATTGCTGAGGATTCCAGGTGAATCATATAGACCTCCCCACAGCATCACCAGAAATGAATAGAAATGATGGGTAGTGACAGGAACCTTCTCAAAGCACTTTAGAAAATACTTGATCTATCTGTCATTATCTGTCATCATCGTGCTGAATTAGAGAACAGGATGATGGGGTTTTCAAACACATTCCCGTTTTAGTGAGCCATTCGTGAAAATTCCAACTTCTACTCCAGGATGACCATTGGGGGGTAGGATTCATATCCAAATCATAACAGGAATTTTATGGTTCAATCCTGTTCCATATCCATTAGTAATGGTAATTATAGAGCTAAATCCCACAATATCCATTGATCTCCATACACCTAACTAGGTAAACTCGGGTTTATGGTAGAATATGGTAGATATACATCTAAAGGATTCTAAAGGTAAGGGTCGCTATAAACCAACAACCATATGGATACCACCTTGCAGAAATGGCTGATGGCCACCATCAAACTGCCGTGCATTCGACTGAGGTCTCTTCGGACAAGCGGGCCGAGTTGGAAAACTCAGCAAATCAATCGATGGGTGATACATGAGGGGCTCAATCTGCGGGTATCTATGCACTTCTGTTGGTATACATCATACCCATGACGGATCCATGGTGCTGGTATATATGCTAACATAAAGGGGGTATATTGATGGTAAATGTTACCATATATAGCATACATGGATCCTATGGGATATGCAGTTGGTAAAGCTAAATAACAATACCTGAGAGTGTTTGGTGGTTCCAGGCAATTGTTCAATGTGGTATACCTGCGAATGTGCTACATCAATGCAAACAAAACAGCCTCAAAGTTCACAGTTTGACTTAAAAAGACAACAGCAACACTAGAATAATGGATAGAAACCCACCAAAACATGAAGGTGTGCCCCCCAAAAAATTAAAGCAAGGTTTCTCATTGGGTTCATTTGGGTTCCCTTGGGTGTTTTTTCCGGCGAAAATGTCAAAAGTGAAGCCACCAAGGATGTCGGCCTTTGGGAGAAGGACCTGAATCGCTTGGGAAACGAGATGAGTCCCTGGGCTGGGCAAGATGAAGTGGCTGCTGGTCATCTGCAATGGTTGGTCAATGCATTGAGTTAAGACAAGTAAACTGATTGGTGGTTTCAAACATGTTTTATTTTCCCCAATAGTTGGGATGATGATCCAATCTGACTAATAACTAAAATTTTTGAGGGGGGTTAAAACCACCAACCAGTAAGACAAGTAAAGGACAATGGTCAAAAACCTTCATTTATTTGAGGAAGTATGAGGTAGTCAAATTCTGCAGCGATCTTGGTGCCCAAAAAGAGCGGCGTATTGTTGCATGGAAGTGGATCATATTTTTTACCCAAGACTTGCCATGGCGAGAACTGCGGAAGCCCGCAGGGGCAGTGTGGTCTAGATTCACCACGGGTGCCAAACTGAATCTCTTTCCACTGGAAAACTGTCACTGAACTCAGGTCAAGGACTACCAGGAATTGAGAGTTGGGTGCTCAGCATGACAATGTCGCTTGCTGTGTCTGAAAATGTGGGATGGGCACCCAATTTCTTGGGGAAATGGGGAACATATTGAGAATCCATGGGATTCTTAAGTACCTCAAGTCCCAGACTAAGCTAGTGAATGATTCCAAGGATCATTTGTTTGCAATCCTACCCAGGATGACTGTCCAATTGTCCCAATTGATCCCAATTAATTACTATGCTTTGGCGTGGACCCAACCAGATGTGCGAAGAAGAGGGCAAGTAGGGATTGAATGTGTTGATATGTTCCAGTACCAGATTTGACAATTCAGAAACTGGCTTAAGCTCTTTAGTGTCATACTTGAATCTTTTGCCATCAATAGGATTACGTATGCTAACCAGCTTTTTTTTTTGTGGAGCTTTCCTAAGTCATGGGGGTACCCCCAGTTATCCTCGATCGGAACTCCCATGGCCAGTTGGGGGTGTATTCCTCGACTGCAGATGAAATTCAGCGAGACGTCTACTACGAGAAGCCGACATGCTTGTGATCCGTGCGGCACTTCCTCTGGTTGATATCAGTTACCCTCTGGTTATGACTAACATAGCTTTGGAAAATGGCCCATTTACAGATGATTTTCCCATCTAGAAACCTCCATTTATAATGGATTTTCCATAGCTATGTTAAATAACCAGATGGTACCTGGAATTACTGTGTGTTACTTCACGTTCAGCTCACAGCAACGACATGTGGTTTCAATTCAACATGTCGATGTCTTGAGGGTTTTTGTTTAGATCCCTGCCCCTATGATTTCTGCGGAGATTTACAAACCTCTATCCAAGGATGAAATTCCAGTTTTTTAAATTTAATTGATGTTGATTCAATCAATTTCAATCATTTTGATCCAAACAACAAGTCGATTGTGTGAAATTACCCTCTGGCTATTTAACATAGCCATGGAAAATCACCATGCTGTTAATAGGTAAACCATCTATAAATGGGCCATCTATACCATGGCTATGTTAGTCATAACCAGATGGTAGTCTCACCATCATGTGATGGTCCAGCTTTTTAGTGTGACTGCAGTGCCATCCCTAGGGGATTCCCCGTAGAGATCAGAATAGTAGGTATATGTTATCAACACGTATCAACTCTCAACGAGTTTTCTAACTATTTGAACCACACTAGTAGAGATCATAGATAGATCTATATATATATATAGATCTATATAAAATTATAAAGATGTATTTCTAACGACAGTTGGTTTTTCTTCTGCTGATGGCCAGGCAGAACATTTGGGCACCTTCGGCAGTGCTCAAAGCCTTCTCAGAGGCGTGCGCAAATCTTGGGACAACAGCGTGGCAGGTACCGACATCTCCTCCGAAAGTGACAAAACCTGGTTGGTCGTTTGGAACATTTTCTATTTTTTCCATATATCGGGAATAATCATCCCAACTGACTTTCATATTTTTCAGAGGGGTAGGTCAACCACCAACCAGAAAATGACCCCACATTGACATAGATGTAGCATACATGGGAGATACATGGAGCCATAGATAGAGCTGGGAATGGTTGTCCTGAACTGGTGGGCAGATGTTGGTGATTTTAGCAGGAAGCCATCCCCAAGTCCTGAATGTGTTCTAGATTCTAGCCGGGATGGGGCCCCCGTTTGAGCTCGCGTTCAGTTGCCTGAAAAAAGTTGCTGAATTCTATGGTTTAAGGATGTTCCTGGTAGATAGAACTATGGTTTTCATGGGGTGTTTAAATAAACCAACGTTCACATTTTTCTGGGGGGCAGCAATTTTTTGTGGCCGGGATGGGTCTCTAGCACTGCCATCCCTGGTGTTTTCCGAGTTGTGATCATCTTGGCCATCATCTACCTGCTGGTGGGTTCCTTCATCAAGTGCCCCGTGCGGGATCCATTTGGATCCCCCAAAACCCAGGGAATCCCACAGACACAACGGTGATGACATGGAGAGGTAACTGGGAAACTGGGTGGATTTTCACTGTCCTATATCTCAAATAGATTACATATAGATTACATATGATAACCACGAATTCATTATACTTGGTGGTTCATCCCAGTCAGTAAGTGGATTATAACCCCGGTTATAAGTGAACTAACCCTACTTAGCCCAGTCATAACCAGGGGTATAACCTACTTACTAAGTGGGGGTGAACCACCAAGTAGTTATACATAAATACCCTCCTCTAAACGTTTCATGTGGAAAGCCCACCAGAAATGTAGATCAGAAACCAGATGGCTTTTCCATATCGTAAATGATTTAAACACGTTTAAGCCAGACATATCCCATGAATTCCAGTTCTTATTGGGTAAACGCCCATCGGTTTACCTCAACCATTCTTTGTATCAATGTCCACCCCAGGTACCAGCTCATGGGCGCCTCAGGCTTCCGCCTCAGAAAATGATCGACGCCAAATACAAAAAGCACATCTTGACACCAAGGAAAAAATGGGATGTGAATGAACTTAACCAGGAAAAAACATAATTTTTGGCCAGAGAATTGGACTTAAGATGATTTAAGTGGAACAATTTCCAGCCACTCAAATGTGGAGAGAGATGATGCTCCATGCTCAAGGACCACCCCAGCAGTGGCTCATGAATGGTTGATATGACTATATGGCTTTGTCTAAAAACAGCGTCGAATGAAATATGATGGTTACTCATGGTTAATCATGTTTGTTCCATTCGAATTGCAAAAAATGCCATTTCAACGATATACCCCCTTTTCAGACACACGCATATGTTTTATATATATATATATATAAATGTCATATGGTTTTGTCTGAAAATGTATTGACACATCTCCTTAAAATTCATGGTTTGAAAGCTCTTTTCCCCTGACATCCAGCTGATCAGTTCGGGGCTTCAGCATTAGGCACACTTTGTATACTTGTATCCCATAGGATCCATGGTGCTGGTATATATGCTAACATAAAGGAAGTATATTGATGGGATCCATGGCACACCATATATAGCAGCACCATGGATCCTATGGGTATATATTTCTTGATTCCTGGCTTGTGCGACCTATTTCGACTGGCCGAGCTTAGGAATCAATGCCATTCCTCATGTGGGCTTTTGGCTGGAGTTGGAGAGCCCAAGATCGAACAATCGAACAATGCGTGTGTGACCCTTTTGCAATACGCTTGGTGGTTGCCAACATGTCCATTCGGGTGTGTCTGAAAATAGGCTAAACCCCTAAACCCAATGGTTTTGCTGATCATTATCCCTATTAAATGGCTATAATTGGGAATATACCCTATTTTCAGACAAACCCATTCCTACGTTCATTTTGATTTGGGATGATCAAAAATTGCAAGACGTTGATGCGTCGTGGAACCATTGGGTAACGTTGAAACTACCGTTGCAGCATATCTATTGGTAGATATATAATGGAAAACACCAGAAATCGATTTTGGTAATCCATCCATGCTTGATTCACCTAAAAGATTCCAAGTGACTTTGGAAATTGTTTGTCCTTTCTTGTTTGGTCCGAGTGAATTACTCATGATGCCGTGAACTTTGTGACTGTTCGAAACCATCACATGCAGTCCATCATTGGTTGGTGGTTTCCAAGATTTATTAGCTTTCAAAACTAAGCGTCCTACGTGCGATTTCGGTCCCCACTGACTCATAGTTCTCCAGCATTGAATGAGGGGAAAATCTGCACGAAAGCCTTACATTTGGTAAAAAACTATGGCTTCTATACTTGGTTCCCTCAAATCAGTCCATTGAATTATGAACACCCATTCTGGTTGGTGGTTTGGAACATGTTTTCCATATATTGGGAATAATCATCCCAACTGACTAATATTTTTCAAGATGCTTAAAACCACCAACCAGAACGCCATAATTTCCGATGGTAAAACAGAGTAGGTATCCCCTTACCAAAACCACCTCATCACCTCGTGGCGGCCAGTTATCCACAGCTTGTGATAGATGGTGTGACCTACTCCAAGATCCTTCTAGGCGGGACCAAACGGCTTTGGGATAGGAGAAGTACAGTAGGCTCCATACGTATAAATATATTGTCTAGATGTGATGATATGCGTATCAGGTATTTTTTTCAGTATATTGTATCGTCCTATCGAAACCCGAAAAGAGATCAAAACCTTTTGACGGATTCCGGGATGTTATAGATGAATTTCTCTTCATGATGTCCAGCTTTCCAAGAATTCTGCTTATGTTCTGCTTATCTTGGGCCATCCTGGTGACGTCTTGGAAGGATTTGAGGCATGTCTCATGTTACTGCAGAGTTTGGGGATCACAGATTGGAATGATTTGGAATGCCTATTTTCAGTGTTAACCATCCAACCAATTATTGGGGTACTTAATGTTGACCCATACCCAAAGGATTTAAATGTCAAAAAGAACCGAATGACTTGATATCATTACCATAAGCATAACCATTACTGATTGGTGGTTTGGAACATTATTTTCCATAATATATGGGATAGTCCTTCCCATTGACGAACTCATATGTTTCAAGATGGTTATTGCACCACCAACCAGATTATTATTAACCATCATTAACCATATCAAAACCATCATCATTAACCATTATTAACAGTATATTAACCATATTTAACCATAGATAAACCATCTATCCACTATAAATGGACCATTTTCCATGGCTTTTGAAAGGTTTTTAGCTCCCCTAGCTACGCCATGACGGCTCGTTTGGCCAACGACCAACACGCCCGCAGATGGCGCCATGGGAAAGGCGCCGCGATCTCAAAACTTCGAGGATCTCTATGGAGGCCTTCACATGTGGTGCGCTAAGGCCCCCAGAAGTTATAAGTTGTGTTTTGACCACCATTATCCATAGATATTACATATGTATATATATATGTACATACATATATATATATACATACATATATATATATATATACATATATGTATACATATATATATATATGTATATATATGTATACATATATGTATATATATATATATATATATATGTATATATATATATATGTATAT
>Ga0126342_10007709_pt1 | contig 19265 bp, 16 predicted proteins | sample Cyp1metagenome_FD_92528 | JGI IMG/M metagenome (GOLD analysis project Ga0126342, IMG submission 92528) | Coral microbial communities from Lord Howe Island, Old Settlement Bay, Australia - Cyphastrea 1 metagenome | ecosystem: Host-associated > Invertebrates > Cnidaria > Coral ... | reverse complement strand
ATTGTTTTTTAAAGGGGATCAATTAAAAGTCAAATTGGCCAAACTGAAATTTTCGGAAATTGGAGATGGATGCCTGTTTTTAGTATTAGGGGGACGTTTAGTATTAGGAGGAAGGGATTAGTCTCATCATATGATCAGATTGAGGAGCTGGAGGAAGCCTGGACGGCGCTGCTCCATCATCGCGATGCCTATGTGTCTTGACCTAGGAAGGTGATGAGAAACCTCCCAAATCTTCAACCCGTATCCATTTGGGTTTGTCTGAAAACTTCGAGGGGAAACAAAGGAAAACGCCTAAATCCCTTGATCAATATTGGGTTGGTCATAAAAATCATCATTATATAAATGGCCATTTAAGGGGATATACCCCATTTTCAGACACCCGTTTGCGCATATTTGTGCAGAGAATGAAGTTTCGGATCGTTTAAGGGATTTTGAGGATGAACTTTAAGTTGTTCATCAGTCGCAGCTGCTTTGTGATGTGGCAGACCCAAAACAAACATTACAGTATCAAGTTAAACACGCATGAACATAATTACAGTACACAATAGTTTGCATAATTTTACTTACCATGTGGGTGAAGTTATGCCGTTTAAACTTTAGACAACTCAAAAAAATTGGGTACAGTAACAGTACCCTCTGGTAATTCATCAAACAAGGCTTGCTGCAAAATCCTCCATTCAGTTCGAACATTGTCCCATTCAACCCCAAATTAGTATGAGGAATTTTCTTTGCTATTCCAATAGGTATCCCAATAATCATGTTATAATTATCCCAACAATCATCCCATAACTATCCATAATTTCCTAGATGCCAGTTGAGGCCAAAGCGCAGGCACAGAAGCATCGCACCATCCGTGGCAGGCTGTACCAGTAAATGACCTACAGATGCGCTTGGCAACGCGAAATGCTTGTTTATCTCATTTTCTCATACGAAAATTTGGGGAAATCATTGAGACATGGGGATTGCCAGATGTAGAATAATGATAAAACTGGAGTGCCCTATCTGAAACATGGACATCCCTTCATATCCCCCAATCCACTCCGCACATGGGCTTGCAGCATCTTGTACCTAAGTTCCCATTGTCGGAAAGTCAGATTCCACCTCCATGTTGCTAGGCTTAGTGCGGCCCGGAAGTTGAAGGAGCAGAATGCCAGATGCTTGCTGACAAACCACAACTGGCATCGCCGCGTCACCATCGGAATTCATCGCCGCCGTTGCCGGCGTTGCTGGCGTTGCTTCACAATTCTCCAAGTATGTCCAATTATCAGCATTTATCAATTATTTGTTATGTTTTATGATGTTTTACGTACATATGATTCACATTATCCAAATGATCCTTTCCACTTTCCTTCACCTGTCATGGAAAGATGAGCTTAAACAGCCAGATCCGCGTCCACTAAGGACACGCATCTGTGGAAAAAGAAAGTGCCAAAGCATCAAAGGAGTTGCAGGCGGAAACTCAGCTGCTAGGTGGGTAGATGATGCGTTGCAACATATCATTATTCGATATTAATCACTATCATTCTAATAAAATGCAATATAATTTTAATATGGTACACACAACATAACATAACATGATATGATATAATATGCTATGATTGTATGTAGATGCATATTTGTGTACTTGGAACTTAGCAATAATCGTCATATTATATATATATGTGTATTGTATTGGTTCCGTTCAAAAAAGGTGGTCATCATTATTTTCACCAGGTCATAAGTCATTGTTGACATATGTTTTCCATCTTCACATGAAGCGGGCCCGCACATAAATCAAGCAAAATCCACCCTTGAGCGCTTATTCCGCCCTAGCTTGGCGCTAGAGTTTATGATGCCAAAGCTATGTCCAACTCAATTTTGGATCATTTCACATGCTTCTTGCATTAAGCACGGCGCCAGTGCAGCGCCAGCAACATGCTCGCAAAGCTTCCCGTGGACCACCGGAGCCCTGTCAGACTACAGCTTACGACCGCTTCTGGGAACCAACATTTTGACAAGAAGCCACAGATGTGTCATATTGTAATTGTATTATTATCATAATCAGATATTATCATCTACGGTATATCATCTACTCCTTATATATATATATGTATTGTATTATATACCATTCAAAAATACATCATGCATTACATAATAATATACACCATATATATATACATATATATACATATACATACATACATATATATATATAATTATAGCTATAGTAATATGATGTTCAATCGTGATATACCTGTCAGCCATGTCCGGCAGGCTTGGCAGGCGGAGCTGGCCCAGCTGGAGCAGCAGGTCGCCGAGGCGGAGGCTCAGAGTCGGCAGCTGGAGGAAGCCGAACGACTGAAGCCCCTGGGACCGCTGGGAGCTGCAAAACGTGGGGAAAAGGTGGGGGAAATGGGATGAAAACTATGAAAACTATGAAATTGCCAAGAAAACAACCTCAAAATTGGTCACAGTGTTCTGAATCAGGAAGTGTTCCTATTGCCCAGAGTGGTTTCACCCCACCTGGGGGTTCATATGGCAGGTAGTGTTCAGTTTGGATGATCACCAATTTTGGTGACCATCCTGTTAATCAGTTGTAAGTCTGGGGTTGGCATTCATCCCATGCTGATGGTTGAAAGGGGGTCCGTGCATAGCATGGGGCTCGAGTAGATTCATTTGATGGGCATTTCATGGGAACAACTGGGACCAGGTGTGGATTGGATGAAAATAAACAGGTGAATTTGTCAGGGTCGGCTCCAAATCATTCCAAATCGCAAATTGCCAATTTCGTCCAATTTCATCAGGAAGCGACAGTGCCAACTGTGTTTTGTGTTTCCAAAAAAATCTGCCACCATGGGAAACTGGGAATCCCAGGAAGCGCAAGCGGGAGGAATGCCGCATCACCATCGGCTGCTTGACTCTTCAGTACCCGTTGACTGGCTTGCAACTCCATCAACTCCCAGAGTCATATTCCAAGAGCTATAAAATCTATTGGGATGATATACCCACCAATAAATCCCAATAGTGAACCTATGACAACCTCTATTGATTATTGGGGATTGTTGATCAAATTATTGGTATCCATTAGTGGGTTTATCACGTTATCATACATTATCAAGAAATCTCAAGAAATCTCACGTCATCAGAAGCTGCTTGAAACTGTGCAGGTGAAGCCAAAGAGTCATTGAAATCTGCCCGCTTGGCTGAGAAAACTGCGGCCGCTGAGAGGCCCCGAATTTTTTTTGACGTTGCTTCGCCTTGGTCATGGCTTGAGACAGTCGGTCATCAGTACTATACTGACATATACTGACTACCCTCTGGTAAACTAACATAACTATGGAAAATCACCATTTTTAATGGGGAAAACTCACTATAAATGGCCATTTTCAATAGCTATGTTAAATTACCAGAGGGTATACTATATTAATTATAACTATGATGATTCATGGGCTTGATCCTTCTATGGAAAATGCAGCGCGCCAACTTCAGTTGAAACTGCTCAAGTCGTGGGGTTCCCTCGCAGAACCGCCCTGTACAAGCACTATGCACAAGCTGACGTAACTTGGCTGGTGCTCAGGCCTCCTTGAAAGAATTGAGAAATGAGACACACGAGGCCAAACCAAGACCTGCGCATCCCCGTTTAGATTCTCCAAAATGACGGCAGCTATGGCAGCTACAGTATGGCAAACTCATCATTTGCGGGATTGCACGGAACCACTATTTTGGCAGCACGTGGAGGATCTACCATATTTTTTTACCAGCTAGTTTGGATTTTGTTCGAGCGTTCACCACGGTCTTGACCTCTGCCCACATGGGAATGGATCAAAATGTTCAACACTCAGAAATTTGATGGTTTAATGCCAAAAAATCACTAGTTTTGTGTCCCTTGGCACCTGGTTTTCCTCCATCCCCACCTTGAAGCCCTGGTGAATCTTCCCAGCCGGCAAAAATATGAGAATCTATTCAATCTTTAGATATATTTAGATATCATTCATGAAATTTGAATATATTGTAATCTTTGGACAATTGAGATCCATAATTGGTGTGGTAAGTCAAAATCCAGTAACTGTTTGTCAGTAAAACAGAATAAAAAAACCCAATGTTTTTGGTGCTTTTCGGGGGTAAGCCTCGTTTCGAGGACACCCTGAAAGACGCCTTGAAGTCGGCGCGCTCGGATGAGCGCGCGGCCGCGGCGGAGCGGCAGAAGGCCATCGCGGCGATTCAGGCGCCGGAAAAAACCTGTTTTTTGTGTGTGGGTCGCCTGTGAAATTGCCATATTCAGATAGATTAAGGGAATAAGATGGAATAAGCATCCATTTACCAACTATGACTTAGGGTACTTAGGCTACTAAGTTCTGACTAGCCATATTTCTATATATTTCTACCAGCATTTTCGAGCTGTTTCGTGGGATTGAACCATCAATTATCCTGGAGTATGGGTGGCTGTTCTCCAAAACCCACGTCCCAATATAAGCACCCGGTGATTGTGAACTTGGGGGCACGATTGAGAACAGTAGATCACAGACTAGACATGCCTTGGGCAGGCGTTGAAAGCAGAAAAGTACGATGCGAATCAGGCAGCTGGGTCATTGTAGCCGGATGTAGCCGGGGACTGCGAGGACTATGGAGGGTGGTAATGGTAGTGACGTCCGTGCTTCAGTGCACCTTGGAATTTTGCACAGACAGCACTTAGACTTGATATATATATAATCATATATAATCATATATAATCGAAGACAAGTCTAAATGCGTTTCCTGTGGCAGATGCAGCTTGGCTTAGTAAGGCTTCGTAACTTTGACACCAAGGGATACCAAGGGCAGAAAGGTGGCTGTGTGGGTTGATATGAGCTCCACCGAGGTGGTGGAAGCCTATGATGCTTGGCTAAAAACTGAAGCTTTGGAGGATAGGATTCCTGCAGTTCCGCAAAGGGACCATGATGGACCATGTTTTTAAAAAAAAAAAAAATGGGTTTGGCACTTCCAAACAGCTGATTGATTTGAGAGATTATGTACTCTTGATATCTCTTGATGTATTTTGATGTGAATGATGCATTGCAAGACATTGTTTGTAAAGAGTGTTGAGTAATGTTGGGAGGCTTTGATCTAGCTGAGGAAGCCAAAAAACGAGTGCGACAGGATGCAGATATGGCATGAGCCGCTAGTAGATGATGCGCTTTAAAGATTCGTTCCTTGCCTTCTGGCAGTAATGGAGGTTGACTTGGAGTTCTTTTGGATTTCAACGTGACATCATAGATGCCTCCCAGAAAGGAATCTTGGTGACTTTGAGCCCAAAGAGAGGTCCCTCCCTCAAAAGAAAATAACGACGTGCGAATTTTGGTTGCCATGTGGCACTCAGCTCCCCAAGGGAGCCCAGACAGAGGTCATTGTACAGAGGGCTTCAGGGAAGCCAAGCTTGGTGGAGGCAACAAAAAGATCCCTCGTTTAACATTGAGTCGAAGAACTTGGCACAGATATCCCCATATGTATATATATATATATATATATTATTTGAAGCCAGTACCTACTATACAAAATTTAATGTTATTTAATATCTACATATATCATATATCTGTCTTTTCCTGATCTTTTCTGATTCCTTTGGTCATGCCGTTTTTTTCAAAAGGATGCAGCTGGGATGCTACCGCACTAGCGAGATGATCAACCGTGTCAGACACTTGTGAGGCCTTCAATTCTCAGACCGGTCGCTGGGAGCTGACACTACAGGCGTTGCTGCGTTGCTTTAGGCAGATTGAATGTGACCAATGCCGACACATCCTATGGTGATATGGTGGTCCTATGGCATACAGTTATATTATATATGAATATATATGATATGTTGATGGAGCCGGGATGAGCCGGGGCCTTTGGAAACCCACCCGTAATGGTACCATTTGCTTCATGATTGTTATTTGCACTATTTCAGGGTGGAAGGAAAGATAGGAAAGGTTTGAGCAAAATAGACACTGAAAGGGCAAAAGAGAGGAAGACTGACCGTCCTTGAAGTGTCAGTCTCTCCCAAAAAGTTAATTATATCATATTGTATCATAATTAATTATACATAGATTTATGGAACCATATGGAACCAAACCCACAAAGAGTTCCAAATTGAAAATCCCGTGATCCATTTTGGGGTGATTGAGCAGCTAGTCCCTGTGCTCCGTTGCATCCCAGCATTCAGGGCGGAAAAGGCAGCATCCGCGTGCGGCCAGAGAATGTTGTACCGCTCGATGCCCAGTGCCTAAGACACGTTTTGTGCACTAGACTCACTAGACACTACAGTGCACTAAAGCTGCTGTTGAGGCCAAAGAGGAAAGATCATAAAGATCCCAAGTCTGTATAATCTGTGAGGGTCGGGGCCTCCTCTTCTTGTTTTTGAGGATGCAGTATTACAATGTATTCCAAGCAGCAAAATGTAGCGTCCCTGAAAAGATGGTTTACACTATACCACCCATTTCTGGTACATTCTGTGAACGAGGTGATGTCATTCACCCCAAACACCCTGGTGCTCCCAAAAATATTGACAATTTCAGTACAATTTGCATCAATTTGCTACTTAAATGGTACCCCCCAATTAAACAGCCGGGGTCCATTCATCGGTTGACATCAGGTTGGAGAGCGCTGCACATGTTGAGCCTGCGTCCCGGAATCTGGCAATAGCCTGGGCCATCAAACAATGGTGACGGGTGGTTCTCCATAGTTACCATCAGATCCATCAGTTACCATAGTTATGTTTGATAATGAATGTTGAATGATGTTGAATGCCAACAAAGTGGATCTACTTTTTTGATTTGATCTCGACTTGTCAGGGCCGACATTCCGGAGGAGTTCAGATGTGTCATCACGAGGCAACCTGGGTGACATGGCGACACACGGCTTGCCACCAGAAGTTGTGACTCGTTCAGGACCCACAGGTCAGGCAGAAACGCATTATATTCAATGTCAAACTCGGATTCATTAGTAAACCCCAGCTGAATCCAGCTGACTAATCAGGGTGGTTTACCTCACACAGAAAGAAACCCACGAAATCAAACCTTTTGGACTTCCTTTACCCTTCCAATTTAACATAACTAGACCACCAGGGGCCTCACCCAGTTGTACAAACACCATTCAACGAATTACGACAACTATATACATAATATATATATAATTATTCTTATTATTATTACTGAGCTCGGGCGCTGAACTGCCAAGCTGTCCTTGGCTCGCCTTCAGCAAGATGCTGAACTCCCGGAGAGGGCGATGGAGAGAGATATACAATTATTATTAATAACAATAACAATAATGATATGACTCTATATATATATGTATATAATGACACTATATCATTATTCTTATTTTAAATAGACGATTTATAGCAAACATGATTTAACCCAACATCTTTCACCATGGTCCGCAGGGAGTTGATGGAACGCCCAGTGATCACCTCCGATGGCTCCGGACACCCATCCCGCGGCTGGAAAAATCACAGTTCGCTATGGAAAATCACCATTTTTCATGGGCAAATCAACTATTTCTATGGCCATTTTCAATAGCTACGTTAGTCATTACCAGAGGGTAAATGTATGATAATGATTGATAATGTATGTAAATTTATCTGGATATGTGGTTATATGAATTTATTTGATGTTCTATGTAAATATCACCTGCGGATGTGGACATCACTCAGTTTGTTTTGAAGTTGGATCTCCGGAGGCATGTTAGAAAGGTGCCAGTGGACCCACATGTTTTTCAGTTTGTACTGAACCATCATAAACCATCAGTCAATCCATGTTTAGACAAAAAAAATGGTGGTTGGTATGCCAGACCACTGGCGGCATTGAGGTCATACATATGAGCGATCCGCAATCGCCAAATGGTTGGAGGCTCGTGTGTTTCTTCCTGAAGTATTCACCAGAATTGCACGAGCTGTCAGTGAAACAGATTGAAATGCACTCGTTTAATCTCTGTTCGATATGCCCAAATATGAAATATATACATATATGAATATCATATGCATATATATATATATATATAATTATATTTTTACATATATATATATATATATATATATGTGTGCACGTCATTGATTATACGTATTATGTAATCATATTTGCACATGCGTATGTTGTTATATATATATTAATATATATGTACATGCATGATCAATGTATGTGTGTGATTGCCATATGTTGGGAGTAAGTAATCCAAACCATTCAAGCCACAACGGGTAACTTGACCTTTGAGGAGCACAACACCTCCCCGAAAACCGGGCGAGAGCTACCTGACAAGGTGTGGTCAGTGGGCATAGCACGGCGGCAACCTGGTCTTACTTAAACATGTGAGGCATGGATACGAATTGATTGGTTAACATTAAAATCTAGAGGACACCCTATATTTCATTGGGAAAACACCTGGTTTTCCTTTAGAAAATCCCTTAAACCGACCCATTGACCAAAGGGTTGTGGATTGTTTTGGAGGTGTTTTCCCGATGATGCTAAGCTCGCGGCTGGATCTTGTTGTGATAGGGATAAGCTCGCAGGCATTTCCCTTTTCCTTCAGGTGCTTATTCTCGACTGGTGTTTTTAACGACTTTTGAAATATGGGTCAAGCATGAATCATGTATATGATGGATCAAAACCATGTGATTATGTTATATATATATATATATTATACATGCATTCGTGTTTGAAACTTGTTGATATGAGATCTTAGTCATAGTCCTTGAGATATTCCATGCATGTGGGTGATCATGGGTCATCATTGTCCCAGGTTTTGAAGCCGAACCATGCTCTTCGAGCTCAGATTATGGCCTTCCGGGAGCTTCCTTGCGCATGGTTTTGCAGGGTCCAGACACCACCATCCTTTGAAATCCATCACCTTGGAAAGGTAAGGTCCCAAGATATCACGTGTTACACTTGTTTTGTATGCTGCTGTGTGGTTGTTTACTAAGTTTACTACATTATATAATGACTGCCAAGTCAGCTCGTTACTTAGACTTAGTGACTGCAAGAAGGATTGGATGGATTTGGGAAGTAAGTATTTTTGCATCCCTTGTAGTCACTGACCTCAAGCATTCTTATTGAAGCGCATGTCCACCGGCAGTGGCAACAAGCACTTACCTCAAACTTGCAAGATCCAGTGCAGACGAATGACTTGAGAGATTTGAGCAGGTTCAGATGGAGGCAGTTCCCGCAGAGATTGATACAGAGCGATGGCGATATTGAAAGATCACTTTTCTTTTGTGCCGTTTCAGCACAAGCATGCACAGCTTCACAGGTTCCCACAAGCACTCGCCCCAACTAAACGGCAGCTGAAGCATGTATCCCTTTGTATCCCTGCGAGATCTTTTCGCGACCGGCAGCAATGCCGTGCCAACTTCGTCGTATCCGCGGGGCCTGAGGACCTAATGGACGAAGAGGGTGGGACTGAGCCCGATGAGCCCGGGCATCAACGCAAAGCGTCCCAGACCATCAGAGAAGAGTTCTTGAAATCGCTGGAGGTCAAGGCAAAAGATGTCAGATACTTGGCAGCACTGGATCTTATGGGTGCTCATTGGTTGCTCAAGTGAATATACCAACAATCCACTATGTAAATGTCTTTTCAATTATTTTCAATTATTGTCATATCTCAATGTGTTTTCTGCAGTCAACAACTTCGACATTGATAGAAACCCCGCCCCAAGATCCTCTCATCATGTTCCTCTCGTTTGGGGCTAATTACAAGGGTCCAGGCCATGTGTATTGACCTCTTGATGACCTCATCATAAATGATCATTGGTAGTGAAAACCATTCCCAAATTGCTGTTGTGTTTAGAGTTTAGATGTGTTTAGATCGTCGAAAAATCTGGGAATTACCGAAAATTGTCTCATAACATATCAGATCATGATCCCAATGCATTATATTTTTTTACAAAAATATACAGCACATACATATAATATATATATACATACACATGCACACAATAAATATAATATATATATAGATGCGTGTGAAAACATATTAACAAATTAGATAAATTTATATATATATATATACCAAGCGAGTCGGCAATAAATGTGTATGTTTCACTGTGCCTCAACCAGGTGATTTCCTACATCTTCCACAGCGCTATGGCGATGGCCGCGCCCATCCCAAGTGGTTGGCGGCACGGAAGAATCGCCTCACGGCCTCTCGCTTTGCCTGCGCCTGCGCTGCTCGTGGAGCGCGGAAGAATCGAAAGGCGGCAGTGCTGGATGCCTGGTGGGTCAAGTGCATGTGGGATCCACAACCCCACCAAAAAAAGTTGCGACGGTCCTTGAATTTGAACCTACTCATATTTGGATCTATTTGGGATAAGCTATGATGATTGATGATGGCCACCAAATGGTTGACACTTGGGGAGTTGTTTGGTTGTTAAATTGTGCATCCCATATATGTGTTTTTTTGCAGCGGGGTTGAATAACGCCCAACTTTTTTTTGGCAGAGATGGTTAGTGGGTTTTGAACCTCCTATTATGTTACCAGTAGTACCGCACAAGGCGATGGCGGAAGTTTCAAAGATTTCCTATAGGAGAGTTTGGTTGTTGTGAATCATGGATGGCAGAGCGACTCCACTGCTGGACCGACAAATGGTTGGATTGTCCGGCTGCCCATCTTCCTATCTATCCATGTCTCTATTAATCTATCCCATCTATCTATCTACCTATCTATCTATCTATCTATCTATTTTTCTATCTATCTATGTGTCTATCTATGTGTCTTTCTTTTTGTTTTTCTATCCATCTATCCATCCATCCATCGATCGATCTATCGATCTATCTATCTATCTATCTATCGATCTATCTATCTATCTATCTATCCGTCTATCTATCTAGTGTAGTGTAGTGGTATTTGTAGTAGTCGTATTTTTTGTTGTTGTTGTCGTCATTGTTGTAGTTGTAGTGTGGCTGAAGTTGAAGTTGTAGTTGTAGTCGTTGTAGTGCGGTGTAGTGTGGTAGTGGTAGTGGTAGTTGCAGCTGTAGTGGTAGTGGCAGTTGCAGTTGTAGCTGTAGTGTAGTTGTTGTAGTTGTTGTAGTTGCTGTAGTTGTTGTAGTTGTAGCTGTAGTTGTAGCTGTAGTTTAGCTGTAGTTGTAGCTGTAATTGCAGTTGTAATTGTAGTGGCATTTGTAGTTGTAGTGGCAGTTGTAATTGCAGTGGCAGCTGTAGTTGCAGTTGTAGTTGTAGTAGTTGTTGTTGTTGGGGTTGCGGTTGTAGTTGTAGTTGTCGTGCAGTAATAGTTGTAGTTCTAGTTGTGGTTGCAGTGTAGCGTAGTGTAGTGTAGCTGTCTATCTATTTGTCTATGTGTTTATCTCTCTATATGTTTGTCTACCTATCCATCTATCTGTCTATCTTTCTGTCTATCTGCAAGCTTGAGAACGAAGCTATTTTGCGAGACTTCCTCAATCTTTGAACTTGACAACATCAAAAACGCAGCAATCTGCGAGACTCCTCAATTTTTGAACTTGACAACGTCAAAAACGAAGCAAGTCTGCGAGGCTTCCTCAATTTTCGAAGCTGACAACATCAAAAATGAAACAATTCTGCGAGACTTGCTTCAAAAATGGAAAGTTGAGTGCAGAGCTGATGGCCTCGCACCAATGCGTATTGCGATTCTTTCATTCCATCTGTCCAGAGTTCTATGCTTGCCACGAAAAAGTGAGGCCAGGTCATACAAGTGCTGCACCTGTCACGCAAAATCATCTCAGCAAACCTGAAGATCTGGTGTTCCAAGATGCAACCTGTCTATGTGTCTCTTGTACTGCGCCCGCCATGCGACATGCATCTTTGTAGGTACTCTTCAAATGTCCCACGCCTGCCAATGCTTTTGAAACTGCTACAAAACCCTCACGTTCTGCTCACTTTTGGGTATAGACTCCCTTGCGCCTGCCACAAAACGACGCTTCAACGTCCAAAAGTGGCGCGAACATGTGGTGTTTTTAGCATGTTCACTTCGAATGTGGTTCGCGTCACGACGGCGTACACTTTTTCGACATTTGATCTTCGAAAAGTGCTCCGAGGCTGAGGCGTTTTTTGCATATTTTGACTTCGAAATGTGCTTCGCACCACAACGGCGTGCACTTTTTCATCTCTCACCTGACCAGATGGCACCGCACCCGCCGCTTTAGCGAGCTTACTTTTTGACCCTCCGGAGCCACACAACATTGGAATAACATAGTGTTTCGCGACTTTCCTACCTTTTCGCGCACCTTGATCTTGTGTTTTCTGACTCTTTCTCTCTTTCTCTGATCTTCTTTATTCTTCTCATTTCTCCTCTTCTCTTCTCTTCCCTTCTCTTCTCTGACTCTTCCCCTTCTGCCTTTTCATTTGTCCATACTGTCGAAACTTTGACTTCTAAACTTCCTTCGATCAGATAATGGGAATACAATGCTCGACTAGGCAGCAACATTTTTAGTAGGTAGGATCGGTAGGGTTTCTAAAATCAACCAGTGCATTTAGGAATGCGAAGAACATCGGGAATCGTCAATGGGTTCAATCTTGCTGACCCATAGAAGAATCCAATAATCCATGGTCGCTTTGACCACACAAAGGTTTCATATACCATTCCCACCTGGAGGTTTTTTGGGTTTATGCAGTTTACCAGGTTGCCAAACAGCGGTTCTCTGCAACTCTTCTTGCTCCTATCATTTCTTCCACTGCCAAGGAGATGCTTACATTGCCCGAAGGCCGACCGAAGCAGGCCGAGAAGTTCGGGGTGAGAAACGAGGAGGTCGCCATAAAAGCTTACGTGGCGTGGCGAAAAGAAGAAGCAGAGATCCCTGGCTGCGGAACCAGCGTTTTGACGCAGATCGGAATGATAGAAGATCATAAATGGACCTTTAAATGGATTTCAAAGGAAGTAAACCATCCATGTCGTCAACCAGCCGCAACTAAAATCACCTAAGACATCCTAAGACACTTCCGAGACTCAAGACAGCTGATATAACCATGTATACCAAACTGTTGTTGCAGCCTTGAGGTTCTTGCCACTGCAAAATCTGTTTAGATTCAGATCATCAAAACGGCAGACTCAGAGGTGTCCATGAGACTAAAGACATAGATTACATAGATAGTTTCGACACTTCCCAGTGGGTCCCATGTCGTTTTCATCTCCCACAAGCATCTCCCTGAGGAAAGGTGATCCAACCAGAGCACTGAACCTACAGATCCAGGCCTTGGGCATTTGCATTTGGGCAGACCAACCCTGGTTGGCCGCTTCCCCCGACGCTCAGTTGCAAAGCTCGTGGCGACTCCAGGAATATCCATAGTTTGGATGTTTGGAGGTCTAGGAGCGCTTGTAATTTTGTGTCCTCGCTGTTACTCTTGAAGGGTCAATATGGAGCAATGTCATCCAATTTCTGCCGTTCAAACTGTTGGAGCGATGCATGCACACATTCAAAGGCCACGCACGGAAATATGCACAATACGCACGTTTACGGAAATACATGCTTTGCGCCGCCATGATGTGCAGTTGTTACATTTCTCCTCAGGATGGGCTGTGTGTTTTAGACGGCATGCCAGAAGGCAGGGACCTGACCTTCTGTGACGGGGTGCCGATGATGGCTCTTTTTTTCTAGCAAATGCAGCTGGAAAGTATTATGTACCATGTCGTTGCGGATCAGGGAAGCAGTATGTAGCAGTCGTTTTGGGTCAGGGAACCAGTACGTTGCGAGCAATCAAGTGCCAGACTATCCTGGTTGTCTCTGTCAGTCAGAATGCCACCTTGACAGCATTGCTGTTCACAAAGAAAATGATGAAAATTGAAAATGCTGACTCAACCATCATGATCCATCATGATATTTGAAGCTGACACAGCAATTTTTCGTTTCAGTGTGTGGAAAAACGGTGGCCATGGGATGCGGGCAAGGCCTCCTGGAAATCAAGACTTCTCCATCCTGGGACGAGCTGTTCGAGGGCGAAGTGCCTGTGGATTGGACATACCAGGCACGCTGGGAAGCATTGGATCTCCAGGGTGAAACGATGTCAGCACTACCTATTTCCCTAGAAGGAGTCAAAAGATGATAACTATAGCGCATGGTTTGGAGTTTGGAAATATTGATTTCAAGGAGTCGAAGGTTTGGGAACAAAGAGGCGGCTGGCAAAGATTAGATGTAAAAGGTAAATCAGTCCTGTCGTTCATATATACATGAAGACTCGAGACATCTCAAGACCGAGAAGGTGACTGTGTGGGCTCGCACTTGCGATGCCACAGAGGGTATATATTTGTAGCAAAGTAAATGAGTTCGCCGATGTTGCAAGCCTTCAAGGGAGGTGAGTTGTCACAAGTTTAATTATGGATCATTGGATCCACCTGACCAATTAGAAGCTCCCGTGGCACAGGTGAATGGCTGCATGAAAGTTGCTTCCGAAGCCTTAGGGCAGCCACTGCAGTGGTGTGATTTGTTCCTTTGGACCCCAAGGCGACAGACATGTCGGCGAGTGCTTTTCGATGAAGACTTGTGGGAGAGAGCCATGCAACTTGGATGACTGTAACTGGGGTGACCGGATGGCAGGCTCATGTTTGATGAAGCTGTCATAAGCTGTCCATCCCTTGTTTGGGGACGATGATCCGAGACACATTGGGTGCAAATGGATAGGTATGCACACACCAGGTAAAGGCAACTTCCTGACTCTACAAGGGATAAGGCCTGGTTGCCGCCATAGAGATCCCATGGGTCAGCTTAGTCAGTTTTCCTGTGGCAGACCCTGAACCGTGCAGCTGTGGGTTATGGTAGGTATGGACCATGTAAGTTACCAACAGGAAACTGTAGGGGTACAGACAATCCCTAGGATTTGAGATCTTTTTCCAATATGATTTATCTTTTATTTGTTGTACTATGGCCACGCACACAGAGAGAGAGAGAGAGATATATATATATATATATATACATACACACACACACGCACACACACACACATACACACACACATATATATATATATATATATACATATGGGTGCGTGTGTGTCTGTGTGTGTTTGCCAAATGACTATATAAACAAATCTCTTCCATGTTTGTGCAAATTTCCCGTGCCCAAAATCCCACTCTGATTCCCTCTGATCCCCTCTGATCCCCTCTGATCCCAGGTTTCCCGAGCTTCGCCATTTCTTCTTCGAGTTCTTCCTCCCAGAGGCGCTGGAGCGCGAGCGTCAACGGAGGCAGCGCCACGCCAAGCAGCAACGGAAGACCGCCCGGCGCCGCAGAAAGATGCCGCGGGGTTGCAGATGGGGCAGTGTGCGACAGGGTGGGTAGAGTTGGCATGGCCCAACACCAGAGGATTTTGGGACGAAAGTGATACAAGAGTAAAGTGGCAACATTGGCAAACAGGCTGAGCAAGACTAACAGCATCAGCGGCCGACATAGGAAAATACATCGACAGATACCATCACCAGCCCCTCAGGGTCTTAGATCACAGGTGTAAGGTGCTGCTTCCCTGCAGGAGTCGCGGGGCTTGCCACCGTTGCCACCCTGGGAGCCGGAGTCGCAGGCCAGATATGCTGCAGCGTCTGAAACTGCAAGATTTAAAATCACTTCGCAGAACTGGACAGGTGTTTTACCAGTTTAATTATCCAGTTTCCAAAACGAAATAAAGGAAATGGGTGGATACAGTTCATACTATAGATAGATATAGATAGATATAGATAGATATAGATAGATATAGATAGATATAGATAGATATAGACATATACATATATATGTATATACATAGAGAGAGAGAGAGATATTGGCAGATATAGACATAGATACAGACATAGATATAGACATAGATACAGACATAGATATAGACATATATATATATATAATATATATATAGATAGACATAGACATAGATATAGACATAGGCATAGATATAGACATAGACATGGACATAGACATAGCCATTGCCATAGACATAGACAGATAGATAGATAGATAGAGCAAGGGAGAAAGAGAGAAAGAGAGAAAGAGAGAAATAGAGAAATAGAGAAAGAGAGAAAGAGATAGCTAGATAGGTAGATAGACGTCCCATCACAAGATCGTTGAGTCCACATCATGCTTGCCAAGACAACACGTGTCATCACCGGGATAGTTTCTGCCCACCAAGGACCTTGGAGATGTGTTCTGTTGGTGGATATATGTTTTTTTTTCCTAGTAGAATCACCTTGAAATATACTCTCTGGTAATTTGACGTGGCTATGGAAACTGGCCATTACGCTTGATAAACCCATCGCAAATGGTGATTTTCCATAGCAAACTGTTAGTTTACCGGAGGGTATATGAACTTGGGACATTTCCCTAGGAAAAACCTTGTGTGCAATAACCATCAATAACCTTGACAAAACACAAAACCTCCGAGTCAGTGACAGGTGGGGCAGGTCACTGTCCCATCATTATCATCTCCCTTTCTGCAGAGGAAGTGGTGCAACCTCCGCGGCCCTCACAGCCGAACCAGGCAGGCAGTTTCTTGCACTTGGAAGACATTGGGTTGTCACATTATAGTGATTTATAGTGAATGTTGAATATTTTGGCGCCGTTATCATAGACATAATGTCACAAATATACTTGGAGATTGTTCATTTTTTTCTTGTAGCGAATGGATGCACTAATTTTCTCTAGTGAATGGACACAGATGATGCACTTGCTGAAGAGCCCTGATTAGTGAGGGTACTCATGGTGTTGGGATTTTGTTGACCCTACTACTGCCAGGGGTTGCAAATCCAGTCGCACACCATCATGCAATGACCTGAGAGACTGAGAGTGGAGTTTTTGCTGATTTGGCAACAACGTGAATTTGCGCACTACCAACTGGGGGCAATACTACAAGAGGCACATGCACACTCATTTGATCCTATGTGGGTACTTCTTTGAATTGTAGGTCTCAGACTTTTCTGGCTCGTGGCTTCAAAACTGATTCCTTTTCCATGTGGTGATTAATCCCATGTAGCTGGTAGGAGAAAGTCGTGGAAACGGCCATGCAGAGACAGAAAGAGGGAGTCCTCAGAGACTTGTTTGATAGTTTGCAACCACCATAAACCACCTAATGTGGCAAACCCAATATAAGCCAAATAAGCCAATCATAACCGTTGATAAATCATAATAGCCCCCAGTTGGGGGATGGTTTTTTTTAGATGTTTATACTTGTTTATTGGTTAAATTGGGGAATGGTGCATTATTTGATGTGCCACACGACCAGAATTGACCAGATTTGGGCGATTCCAACCGTGCAAAGCTGTAGGTTTGCTCCGCCTGGACACGCCATGGCCTTGGCCAAATCAGCAAAGGAAATCCTTGAGCGAATGTATTATCCTGTGATATCCTGTGGTCATCTAACAATCAAACATCATGATAATAGGTACACCATGTATAATCATGTATACAACAAATGATGATCTGGTAATTTCGCGTAACAATGGAAAATCACCATTTTGATAGGTAGCTCATTTGTGAATGGGTTATGATCCATAGCTATATTAGATTCCAGAGAGTATTCTGGTTGATGCTTTTGAATATGTTAGGATTTCCACAATGGCGAAATCGATGCTGATATTGGACGGGAATGTTTTTTTTGTGGGAAATAGATGGCAACATATGGCAACAAAATCGGAAATGAATGGACAAAATCATGGTATGCCTTCCATGTCCCCATTTTTCCTTCTCCCCGTTGATGCGGTTAGCAATTGCCGCCACCATCAAAACCATCCCCTTCAGGTCATTGGGCCGCCGGGACACCTCCCGCATGGCATCATGCGTGGAATGCCTCCACACATGCCGTGGACCTGAGTAAACCGTTTGTGGCTGGTGGGAATCATTGTCAATGTGGATAAAACAAGAAACAACCCATGACTGGGAATGGTTTATACATGTTTATACTTTATACTATACCAGCTATATATTTATGGTGATGACTGGGGGATTGTTTATGACATTGTTTTACCCACATTGCTGCAATTGACCATTCCATTTTCGAACTTAGCCACCCCGCCGGAAGGGTCGTTGTTTTTAGTTACTGTATACTTGGGCGTTGTGCGGGGCATGCTTTGGTCATGTTACTGGGTGGGGGGTGACGGGGCTAATAACATTCCAGTGCTCTGCGAGATGGTTGTGATGCTTTGTTAACATGGGGTGGAGTGGGGCTAACAACGGTTACACACCTTACATGCTACGCTGACATATGTTCCATGCTTCGGGAACAGATCCGTTTCTACGCTTGCACGTACCTAATAATAAGATGCTACGCTGACATACTACGGAAACAGATTTGTTGCTGCGCTTGCACATATTTTAAAAGCGTCAAATAATCGTGCTGGCATGTGATGTGTCACATCAACACATATTTCCTTTTTTTTCGGATGTGATCAAAAACAAGATAGTTTCGTCTCAATGAAATACCATTTCGTTCATTTTGAACTGGCCCACACAGTACAACATGATGGTCTTCAAATGGGTTCCAAAGATGAACTATATATAAAACAATGCGTTTTTAACATTTGATCCTGAAGGTGGAAAGAAAAGACGTCAACAGTTCCAGGGCTGCGAGGCAGCCGATTCCCTTCTTATTCCAGTTTGATGAATCATGTTCTCTCAATCAATATCATCGATGTTTGGATTGATTCAAGGATCTATGTGCGGGGAAACTAAGTTTTAACCATGAAACTCAGGGTTGTCCTTTGAATCCACGACAAAATTCTTTGAAGCATTGAGCAGATATTGGCAACACCTATCCGGTCCACAAAAGTTCGGCATCTCGCAGCAACGGCTCAAGAGTTGTTCCCCGTTGCTCAGTGAAGCTTTGCTCCTCGGTTGCATTGTTCTTGGACCAGGGCGTGACTGGTGGTCCCACGAACCCTCTCAACCCTTCCAATCTGCAGTGATGTCCGGTATAGACAAAAAAAAATCAACAGATTGATATTAAGCACCGACAAATGGAGGGAATGGGCGTGTGAATAAATACCCCGATCCTTTGTTTAGTTGGTCGTTCTGCTTTTCCCACTTTATTTGAGACGATGATATTCAGCTGGATTCTTTTTAAAAAAATCATGGGGTGGCTACTGTAGAAACTATACATGGGGTGGATTGAAAGCACCAAAAAGTGTATTTGCTTGCCTTAATACGTCACATGTTGATGTTCAATAGTGCTTATCTTCTGTGGCAGATTGTGCAAAACTGCCTATAGTCCGGGGAAATCGAGAAAGCCTGGATAACACTAGGTGCTGAACTTAGGTTGCCCCATCTACAGACCCTTTGGCATGTGTTCAATTGTTTTCAAACATCCTGGTTTCCATTGGTTTCCATTGGTTTCCATTGGTTTCCAT